>ERZ889078.355-NODE-355-length-41362-cov-13.035950_pt1 | contig 41362 bp, 41 predicted proteins | sample MGYA00521266_ERZ889078 | MGnify/ENA primary metagenome ERZ889078 (study PRJEB32303, sample SAMEA104408618) | aquatic metagenome | biome: Brackish water; feature: Pelagic; material: water | place: Baltic Sea | collected 2014-06-16T06:34:00 | depth 76,534 m ... | reverse complement strand
ATGACGGGCACGTACCACTCGCCCTTCCGGACAGAGATACGAGAGGGCGGGGGCTCGCCCGCAGCCTTCCGACGCTCAAGCTCCTCGACGCGCCCGTGGCCCGCTACCAAGATCCCGGTCTTCTCGTTGATGAGGATCGGGGAGATGAAGCCGAAGCGAGAGACCGAGGCGTTGATCGCGTCCTCGTTGTGGAGCTTCGGGTTGCGGTCCCATTTCGTGAGCGCAGACAGGGCCATATACTCGATCCGGATCTCTTCGCTCCTGGTCTTCGCAGGGGTCTTCTTCTTCGCTGGCATGGGGAGGGCTCCTTGTGTTCCCGAGGCTCTTCTCCCCGGGCAGGTTTATCGACGAATAGCAGAGACAGGAAGGCCTGTCACGTCCAGAGGCTCTGCTCAGATCTCGAAGCGGTTGGCCCGGAACTGTACGGAGTGGATATTCGCGGAGGTCATCTCGGTCCAGGTCGGAACCGTGACCTTCACGAACCATCGCTTGAGGACCCCCGGGAAGGCCCCACCGCTATCGAGGTCCATCAAGAAGCGATGCGTGGCCCCGACCCACGGGACAGGCCCCGCAGGGATCTCTCCGTGCTGGGCGAGGTTCAGGACGATCCTTGTCGAGACCGCGACCTGGGACTGGCATCGGTTCGCCGGCGCGATCTGGGCGTGGATCGTCTCCGTCCCATCGTCGAGCATAGAGACGATCTCGAAGCCAAGCTCAGAGGTCCCCGCGACGGCCGTCGTCCCGAGGGTCACAACGACCCGAGCGTCATAGAGCCAGTCCCTCTCGCGGACAGGGATCTCGAAGTACATCGGGGGCGGTGTCGTCCCCGCTGCCCAAAGGCTCGTGTCGAGGGACCAATGCTTCCCCGGCACATGACCTCCAGCAGGGAGAGCCAGCGGCGTCCCGTAGTACCAGTTGACCCTGTGGAAGATCCCGGCCCCAGCCGCCCCGTCGTAGTCGTAGACATCCCCGAGCCCGTTCATCGAGCAGGACCGCCACTCCGTCTTCCCGTTCGACCCGAGGAAGTGGAGATCACCGACGACCGACCGCGCCTTATTCCCCGAGCCCGCTGGGATCTGGTCCTCTTGGCTCCCGCCTGTCTCGATGGTGGCCTGTAGCTCCTCCGTCAGGACAGCCCGATTCGCGAGCGAGACCCTCCGGACGCCTCCGATATTGCGGCCGACAAGGGCGAGGTCTCCATCACCCCCAAGGGTCAAGACCGAGGAGCCTGCTCCTGCCGGGTGGGCCGCCGCGTTCGCCTGGGCGCAGATGCGCTCTTCGTGGTGGTCCTCCCCTCCCTGCTGGAAGAACTGACGGATGAATCCGGTCTTCGCCGTCGTCGCGGAGTCCCCGTCAACGAGGAGCTTCTCCTGGACCGCGCCCTTCCCGTTTGCACCCGTCGCCTCGAAAGCCAGCGTCCCAGCGACACCGAATGCTGACATGATGATCTCGCCTCCACCGAGCGCACTCAGGAGTTGATTCCCTCGATAGTTCTCCAGGCGCTCGACGGTCTGGCTTATGATCGCTGCCCCGCCCCAGTCATACTCGATGAGCGGGAGCTTCCCTGCAGCTCGACAGGTGATCGCGTCCCCGACGTGGGTCGAGAGCAAAGCCCGGTAGCGCGGCGGGTCCTCGCTCGAATTATCAACGCCTTCAAGGCAGACTGTAAATGTCCCAGGAGCACCTCCTGGCGCATAACGGTAGTTCGCCCACGGAATACCAGCGACTGCCTCTGGACACATCAACTGTGCTCCCCTAAGCCCAAGGAGAGCAAATGTGCCAGAAGCAAGGAGCGGGTCTGCTAGGAAGTTACCAATGACTTCCCCAGCCGCGACCGTAAGCGTGATGTCATTCCAGGATTGTAGGTTCGAGTCACCGAAGTAGCAGCCGAGCGCGGCCCGACTATCCGCCGTCGATCCGGACGGACCCTCCATCACCCCGAGATGGTTCGCGAGAAGCTCTCGAACGCTGTCCGATAGCTCCTGCGGGATCGACACGATGTTCTGCCCAGAGAGGTCCTCCGTTCCAGCGAGGACAGTCCCCAGGAAGACGTACTCTTGGTCAGCGCTGATGTTGACCTCCGTGATCGTCGGCCCGAGGACCAGGACAGTGTAGTCTCCAGCAGTCGCGGAGGGCGCCGTCTGCCCGAACTCGTGAGGGACCGTCGCGAAGATCCCGGTCGGCCCAGCGTCCGGAGCGCAGTCGACAACGGCGATGGCTTCGGAGGATCCGGTCTCGGGGACGTTCTTCCAGATGATGACCTTCCGCGTATTCCCTACGCCGGTCCAGGTCGAGCCTGTGAGCGTATCGATCTGGAAGGTGATCTGCCCCGGCGTCCCTACGTCCACGGCGTCGGGCACTCCGGAGGTCCCGATGGCCTCCTGCCACACGTCATAGTCGAAGGGCGCGGTGTAGCCGCTGACGGTAGGCTCCGAAAGCTGGCGGGCTCGTACAGGGAAGGTCCCGCGCCGCAGCCCAACATAGTAGGTCTTGAGCGGGTCGTCCTCGAACCAGACGTCAGCGAAGCCTTCGCCCCCAGAGAGAAGCTCCCACCAGAGAGCCCCAGCTCCAGCGATGGGCCCGAGGATCTTCCGATCACCGCTCGCGTCCTCGCAGATCCCGCGCCTCGTCGCGGTCGAGTCGACCGTCATCCGTTGGGCGCCGTAGGTCATCGGCCACTCTTCGGACAGGACACAGCTCTCATCGTAGAACGCTGTGAGGATGTCGGAGACGGTCCCGAGGACGGGGTCCTTGAGGTAGTCCTTGAGGTGCTCCGCGCCTCTGATTTGAAGGTCTCGCGGCACCCACAGGTTGCGCTTGGTCGTCATCTTCTCCTCCCTTCCTGGACCCCCGAATAGGGAGATCCTTCTCTAGTTCGTCTGGATCTGTACCTGTACCTGTACCTGTACCTGTAAAGGAGGGCCATACATGCCCCATCGAAGGCAACCGAAAAGCTCTATGTGTTCGCGTGCTTTCATACTTCGTTCGGGACCGCCTCGATGAGGACGGATCGGGTGAGTGACCCAGCGGACGTCTTGACCCAGAACCCGCCTGGGGTATAGCTCGCCCCTCCTGGGCCAGGAGTGTAGCGGAGGACCTCTGTGCCGTCGAGGATCGCGGCCACCTCCGTCCCGTTCGTCACAGCGTAGTGCTCGATCCGGAGCCCGTAGACGTAGCCTTCAAGGACCGGGATCGTGCCCGTCGCAAGAGGGGCACCCGGGGCAGTAGAATCGTACAGCGTGAAGGTCCCGACACCTGCGGCCGTCACGATCTGGAGATCAAAGCCCTCGTCCAAGACGTCGAGGTATGTCCGGAAGGTCACGGTGCTCCCGTTGTAGTACCGACCCCTGACGTGGAGGAGGTAAGGCCCCCAGGCAGAGGCGTCGATGTTTTCCCTGGCAACGACCTCGACCAGAGCGTCACCGACGAGCATGACGCCGTCCTCTTCGAGGGTCGCCCCACCGACCGGGCTCACGTCCCAGAAACCGAGCCCCTCCAGGAAGGCGTCGAGGAAGTAGACCGGCTGGCGGTAGACGCGCTGCCGTACCTGCTTCACAGAGTCGATGACGAGATCGAGGACAGCCTCGGCCGTGTCGTCCAGATTCGCGTAGTGGATGAAGACCCTCCGCTCGGGAGCCTCAGCGCCGAGGGGCTCGCCAAGCTCCAGGAACGGGAAGGCTAGCCCGACGACATCCCTGAGCCCGAACCAGTCCCCAGACCAGACCTTCCCTCCGACGACGGCCCGGATCAGGCGCTTATAGCCCGTACCCTTCTCGGCCCAGATCTGACCCGCGCTCCCGATGATCCGGCGCTTCCCTGCATCCGTAAGGAAGCGGAACCAGGGCACGCGCTCGTCGATGCCGACGACCGTCGCAAGGTGGTCGAGGAAGAGAGCCTCAGTGATGTCCGGATTCGGAAGCGTCCGGAGAAGGGACCGGATCGAGATCAAGAGCCTATCGATCCTGGAGAAGATCCCGTAAATGCCGCGGAGGTCCTCCTCGGCCTTCTCTGCGTGGTAGAGCCCCGGAAGGGTCATAGCCATGTAGCGGTCGACCAGGGCGCGGTGACGGGCGTTCGGCTCGTCGTCGGGGGCCGGGTCGACTCCCCAGAATAGTACGCTGCTCATCAGCAAGTCCCTCCGTCCTCGGTCTCTACTCCAGAGGTGTCGACTCGATACCGCTGGCCGCTCGCGAGGTCAGCCCCGAGGGTCAGGATGTACTCTCTCGATCCGACCATCTCGACCGAGACCACCTCTGAGACCTCCGCATCCACCTCTCTCGTGACGATCCAGCTCGAAGGCGACGTCGCACCCACCCTCGTCGGGATCGACAGCCACGGGTCATCCTTGAAGCGGACACGCACCCTTCTCGATGAGAGCGCCCTCCCAGACTTGACCTCCCCGTCCGGGTAGACGAGCCCAGCGAAGTCGACCGTTGCAGGGTCGACACAGAAGCCGCTTGAGACCGTAGCCACAGAGGTAGCGTCAAACTCGACGATCTCCCCGAGGACCGTAGGCCGCGAGAGGGTGACACGATAGGAGAAGGCACTCAGCCTTGTCGAGGTCGCGAGGGCGATGGCGTAGTCACCAGTGACGCTCCAGTTCGCGACGTTCTCCGCGCTCGCTTCAAGGGGCTCGACCTTCGCTGGGTCGAAGGCCACGAGGACCGTCTCAGCGTCCTCAGGAGTCGCGGACAAGAGACCTCCATCAGCGGGGAGGGCCTCGTATGGACCGCGATCAATCGAAGCGCCCTGGGGCCTCGCTACCCCATCGAGGTCGACGGTCACGCCAGAGGCCCAGCCGTTGTCCTGGCCGAGCCATCCCCAGGGAGAGTGATAGTCCGGGGGCGAGTCGAGCGGGGCAACGAACTCAGGCTCAGTCGTGAGCAGGCTCCACCACGTCCCGCCCGTCAGAGGGCATAGCCACGCAATCGCGTTCTTCATGAGCATCGAGTTGGCGGGGCTGATGTTCGTCCCGTTCGCGATGTCATACAAGACGAGGTTCTCGGTCTCTATCGTCCCTGACACCGTTCCGTAAATGCTGTAGAACGCATACCCCGCGCCGTCCGCGAAGAGCGTGTTCTTCATCGTGATATCCGGCACCCACGTAAACCCGCCGTGGTTCCCCATGAAGACAAAGCCGTATGAAGATCCGCGCTGGTCCCAGGCGAGGAGGTTCTCCGTCCGGATCTCGTAGTTGAGAGCGTACCCAGCGTTGTCGAGGTCAAAGAGCTTCTCGAAGCCCTTGATCCGGTTCGCGCCGACGTCGAGGTCCCCGCTGCCTTGCTGGAGAAAGACAGATGCAAAGTCCCAGATCGTTGGGTCGAGAAGCCCCGGACGGTCCTCTGCAGATCGGACGTAGAATGTCCCGCCTGTCGTCAGCCCGCCAGAGTCGTAGAACTTGCTGGATCCGGTCGCGGAGTCTCCCTCAGCGGTCCCGTAGAAGTAGGCCGTGAAATTCCCGCCAGCCGTCTTCTTGACACATGTACCAGCCGTTGACATCAGCTTCGAGTGGCCACGGATCTCGATAGGCCCACCGCTGTTAGCCGTCGTGCATTGGAGCGACCAGCAGATGCCGCCCGCGATGCTCCTCGCTCTCCACTCGATCCCGTCCTCAAAAAACCAGTAGTTCGGAGCCGGGGATCCGGCGCCTGCTGTCTGCCCAAGCCTGAATCCGCTCGTGTGGGTGTGCTGGACGATGACCGATCCTTCGGCTCCAACAGCGGGCTCGATGCGGACATAGTCGTATGACTCTTTGCCGCTCGCGCCGAGGTCTTCGTTGTAGGTCCCAGCAGCGAGCCGGTAGACTTTCAACGCGGTGAGGCTCGACCCGCCGTGGTTCACAGCGATGGCGTCCCTCAGCTTGTTGGTCCCGGCTGTGATGTCGATGTAGGTATGGGCCACGTCTCGCCTCCTCTGTTAGACCTCGGTCACGGTGATCGCGATGGCCCCTGCTGTAGGTAGCTCTGTGTTCACGAGGTTCGCATTGGCCGCAGCCCCATCCAGGAGGAGGTTCTGGACGTCGAGGACGCCCGTGCCTGCGACGGCGACGATGATGCCCGAGAGCCGCATCCTCTGGACCTCCCCGCCGAGACGCCAGAGGAATGTCGCATAGTCGCCAGGGACAACATCATCCTCGCGGTCTGTCGCGATCTTCCAGGTGGCCAGGGTCGCGTCGGGAGCGAGGACAGAGCGGAGGGCCTCCTCAATCGACTCCTTCTTGCCCGACCCATAGCCTTCGTCGAAGAGGACCTCACCGGAGACCGCGACAGGCCTCGCGACGTAGTTGACCGCAGTCGCCTCGACCCCGTAAAGCCCGACGCCTCCCTCTCTCTGGAGATCATATCTCGTCCCGTTGAAGTAGGTCCCGAGCCCCGTCAGGTCAGAGGCCGAGAGGCTCGCCCCTCCACGACCAGAGACGACCAGCAGAACGGTCTCGTCGCCGGCCCCGTCTTCGAGGGCGATGGCTCGCGCCACAGGGACGCCTCCCTCTGCGGTCTCGTAGCCGTCCACCGACATCGTTTCGTAGTCCCCAAGGGTGACGGCTCGCTTGTTCGCCCGGATCCTCGCAGGGAATGTGAAGCGGAGCGCATCGAGGGAGGCAGGCGTCCCTCCTTCCATCGCACTCCAGCCCGTCGCAGCTCTCGGGTTCCACAGCTCGGAGATAGAGCTGAATCCGGTCTTCTGGACCACGACCTCCGAGGCTCCCACGTTCCCGTCGTTCTCAGCCCCGACGCGGTAGGTCGCGCGGACCTTGGCCTTATCAGACGGGATCGCGCCATTGGTCCCGTTCCCGAACCGGACCTCGATCTCCTCGTCAACGGTCTCAGCGATGACGTAGCCTTTCGTGTCCCCGTCCGCATAGTACAGTGATTCGAGGTCTTCCCACTCCGTATCGCCATCGATGTTGATCTCCGAGACGGACCCTTCGATGAACGGAGACGAGAGCAGCTTGAAGGCCTGGAAGGTCGAGCCGTCCGACTCACCGATCTCCTCGTTGACCGTCCTCCCCTGGTAGACGTCCGCGCCGACGTACCAGCTCGCATCGTCCTCAGTGACGGCGCTCGCCACAAGGTTCGCTGCCCCGCCTGCGACGTTGGTCACGCGGTAACGTACCCAGTACGCCTCGACGCCATCCACCGTAGCCTTCTCCCACTTCCTCGTGGAGGTCTGAGGGAGGGTCAAGTCATTCTCTCCGGACGCCGCCAGGGCAGGGGAGGCCACTCCGGATATCTCTCCATGCGCCGAGCGGAAAGGCGTCCACTCCGTCGTGATCTCATAGTCCGTCACGACCGTCGATGGGATCGGCTGGTCGAGGTAGCTCGAAGTGATGATGCGGTTGAAGGTCGCAGCCTGGATAACCGTATCCTCGTAGGCTCCGGTGGGCTTGTAGGTCACTCGAACAGTGAGCCCATCGCGTCTCTCAAGCCCAGCAATCCCGAGCGCGGAAGAGAGGACGAATGACAGCGTGCCCGCACCGTCGAGATCCTTCACTACTCCATCGGGCCGCGCCTTCCACCCCTCGTCGAGGTACTCAACAGAGAGGGAGGTATTGCCGTCGTTCGGGGTCGCCATCGTCCAGTTCACACGGTCGAACATGAGATCCTCGTGCCCGATGTAGATCGCCTCACCGAAGACAGGAGTCGCGGAGAACATGGCCCCTGGGATCCAGGTCTCCCAGACCCACGACACGCCCGTCCAGCGACGTCGCTTGAACGTGAACGCCGAGAGGCCCGAGGTGATCTCCTCCCCGAGGTGCTCGAAGTCGATGACCGAGCCGTCAGCTCCTCGCTTCGTCCCTGCGATGGCGCCGGTAGCGACAAGGCTCGTGGCAGGGACGGACACAGGGGCAGAGAGACGCCCGACAACGAATGTCGTGGCCGCCGCGTCTCGCCGTAGCCTCTCCCCGTGGAGGGAGGCGAGGACGACCGCCTCGGAGCGTGTCGCGAGGGCCAGCCAGGAGAAGCTCTCGGCCGCGCGGTCGAAGGCGCAAGCGTCTCGATGGGCGATGGCGTCCTTGGAAGAGAGGATCCCGTTGATCGGGTCATAGGGGTCGGTCTCGGTGTGCCAGGGAAGCTCGATGGCCTTGAGCGCCCGAGTCGCTGTCTGGATGTCGTCATAGTAGAACCGAGCGAGCCTCACGCCTTTACGTGTCGCCATCGGATACCTCCGCGGATTCAACCCGGTTCATCTCCAGGTCGAAGTAGTTGATGAAGATGTCGCGCTTGCCGTTCCCATCAGTCGGGCGCACGACAGGCTCCCCTTCGAGGCGGGCGCGCTCCGTCCGTTCGAGGGCCAGGAAGCGTCTCGTCAGGAAGTCCCTCGACGCCCCAGAGAGGACGATTCCAGATATGTCGTAGGTGTCCCCAGGAGCCCCGAGCCCTGCCCTGAGCGCCCACGGATTCTGGCTCTTCCCGGGGATGACAGAGATGGTGATGATCTGCTTCGTCGCCTCGCCTGGGGTCGCCGTCTTCGCGGCTCCTCCGGACGCCGTTCGCTGCATCGGCCATCGTACAGACTGCGCCATGTCAAGCTCCCTTCGCCTTCGTCGCGGCGGGCTCGTTTGCTGTCGTGTCGGCCTTCGCGTCAACCGGGTTAACCCAGCCGACAGCGACCCCGCTCGGGACGCTCGCGACCCCAGGGAGCGGAGGAACAGGAGCCCCAGGAAGAGGGGCGAAGTAAACCGCGAGTGCAGTGATTAACGCGGCGAGGTCGACTACATGCGTATGGGCTGCGCTCGACTCGTCTGCCCCGCAGATATTGAGGAGGACCGAGCGGAGGCCCTTCGTTGTCCCGGTATCGTCCCAGAGCCCGAGCCTCCGAGTCGCGGTAGCGAGCCCGACGTGGACACACCCATCGGTCTCGTCGAGGACGAGCTGTGTGCCCCCATCCCGGCTCTGGATTCCGTTCCGGCGTGGGTAGGATCCCGCGTCAGCAAACCAGCTCGGGAGGTCGGTCTCCGGCGACCAGGGCACCCATCGAAGCTCGTCCGACTCGAAGCTATAGACCACGACGCTTGCCCCGACCTTCGGGATCTCCCAGAGCCCGGTGAACATCGGGCGGATCCACTTCAAGACGTGGGGCTCCCAGCCCTCCCGATCCGGACCTGCGAGGTCCGGGATGCGAAGAGCGAGACCCCCATCAGGCACGAGCGTCCCCGCGTCGTCTCGGTGTGTGTCGTCGATCACTGTCGCCATCGCTATCTCGGCCTTCATTCGGTCTCCTCGGAGGTCGCGGTGGGGGCTGCTCCGTTGACGGACAAGTCCTGCTCCGTCACGAGCTTCTGGAGCCCGACGTTGACGGAGTGGTCCTCGGCTGTCCAGGTGTGCGTTACCTCAGTGAACACGAAGGCTCCCTGGTGGGGCGTAGCTACTCCTCGGATATTGTGGACCTGACTCACGTCGAGGCGTTCGAGCCCCGGCGTGTTCATCAGCGTCCCCGAGCCCACGAGGTAGGCCGAGGCTCGCGCCAGGAACCACCGCTTTGCAAATTCGAGGACGTCCTGTTCAGAGTCGATGAGGACGCCGTTCCCGTTGAGGATCTCTCGCCCTGCTCGCTTGCTCTTCCCTTTGACCTGGACGCCCTTGTCATTTCGATACGAGAAGGTGCCCCCGGTCTCGTAGGCTCGGATGCCATCGCTCAGGGTGTAGAGCTTGAGCTTGCCACCAGACGATAGCTCCTTCCGGAGCTTCTGTTGCTTCGCCCAATCGTCTTCCCAATCCTCCTCGACCTCCGCGATCTTCACGCCCTCGCTGCCGTACTCCACGACGGCTCTGACCAACTTCTTCTCCCCTCCGACGTTCGCGGTCCCGTAGACCTCGACAGCCGTAGGGAGGTCCGCGGCCGAGAAGAAGATCCGGAGGGCTGTCCAGTCGGAGGCCCTCGTCGGGGACCACCAGAGATCGACGGGCTTGATGAAGTTGTAGAGGGTCGACAGAGGGACGTAGATCAGCATGTCGTCGCGGACCTTCGCAGCCCCATCGAGGGCGATGAAGAGAGCTAGGTCATTCCCGCCGAGCCCGCTCTTGACTTCGTTCCGTAGGAACTCGTACTGGTCCCGCGTCCAGACCCTCGGGTACGCGAAGCCGTCAGCGATAGCAAACCGCTTGAGGAGGTTCAGATCGGTGACGCCGGCCTTCTTGAAGCGGTCGCCCTTCTTCTCTGGACCGGGCTCGATGAGGTATCCCATGTCTGGGTAGTCCCGCTCCATCATCAGGGCGACGGCATCCGAGTGACTCGTCACGCCCTGGATGAGTCGGCCCTCCTTGTCTCCCAGGAACCGCTTGAGCCCGTCGAAGGCCTCGATGGTGAACGGGACGCCATCTGCTGTGTACTCAGGCTCCTGGCTCAGGACCTTGAAGCGCCCTTTCGGGAAGAGGCTCGACCCGTACCCTGCCCATAGCTCGACCTTCGAGCCCGGGAAGAGGACCCTGTCATCCAGGAGGCTCAAGGTCATGTCGGTCCCGTCGAGGGCGTCCCCAATGAGAGAGAGCTGGGTGGCCCCTTCGAGGGTCGCGTGAGTCGTGACGGTCTCGATCTGTCGCTTGATGCCGTAGGGCAGGCGCTTCCCATCCACGACCAGCTCCCAGGTCGGAGCCTCGGGGCTGATGTCGGTCGCTCTCGTCACGTCTTCATCTCCTCGGGCCAGTCCTCGTATGGGATCCCAACTTCACCCATCCTCGCCACGATTAGAGCCTCCAGCCTCGCCCTTCCGGCTGGCGTCCGGAACGGAGCCGCAGAGGGCGTGAGCGGACCTCGCATCTTCGAGTGCGTCCGCGAGAGGACCTTCAACGAGTCCCCGATGGTCGGCTCTGGGAGGAAGGTCGGGTTGTGCTCCCGGATCTTGATCCCGAGGTTCGGGTCTCCAAGGTGTCGGAAGGCTGCAAGCTCTGGAGTCTCGCCAGTCCGGAGGATGTGGTGGATCGTCTCGGGCTCCTTCGCGCCGTCAGCGACGTCGAGCCCGTCGAGGTTCGAGGCGTCGAGCGAAATGGAGAAGTGGATCGCCCTGTGCTTCCCAGAGACCATGACCCCATGCGGGAAGCCGGTCTTGACCCCGATGACCTGACTCCGAAAGGTGAAGCTCCCATGCGTCCAGATAACCACAGGAGGTCGCCCCAGAGACTTGTTCGGCTTCCGGAGGGAGTCGATGGCCGTGCGGATCTCATCGAGGTCGTCAATGAAGCTGGATGCTGCGAAGAGGGCGTCGAAGCTGACTGACTCGACGTTCGCCCCTACGGTGACGGCAGGAGGCGTGTAGTCACCCATTGATATCTTCCGACCGCTCCGGAGCGATACGGTGTGAGAGACGCTCTCCGGACGTCCCTGCCCTACGATCACGAGGTCCTTGAACTCCGGCGCCCTGGTCTTGTCGCGGTCCTCGACAGAGAGCGTCCAGGTATCGGGCGAGACCCCGAGAAGCTCCAAGAGCTTGTCGACGGCACCTCTGCTCTTGAGGATCCCGTAGGTAGCTCCAGCGATGGGAGAAAATCGGCCCGTCATCTTCGTCTCCTATGACTTCGCGTCGAGGATTGTCGCGTCAATAGCTCGGTCCTCCATCGGGGATGCGATGGTGGCTCCGTATCCTTCCCTGGCGAGGGTCATCCGGTAGCGCGGATTCACGACACGAGCCTCGCCCTCTCCCCTCTCGATCCGCGCCCGGACGCTCCCCGAGTGATCCAACTTCTTTTTGGAGGCGTCTTTCAGCCGGTGCTCTAGCGCGATGTCGACAGTGATCTGGCTCTTCCCTTCTGCGTCGAGGTAGTGGAACTCTCGCATGAGCGAGTCGAAGCGGTCGTATTCATCGGCCCGCTGTACTGTCATCGCATCCCTCCACTGACTCGTCACAGTCTGGATAAGGGTCGCGTGGTTCTCCTGCTGGCGCTCGTCGTATTTCGCGAGACGCTCCCTCATCTCCAGCATCCAGTCGTGCTGGGGGCCTGTCATCTCTCCGATGTCCTCGCCGCCGAGGAGGGCCTCGACCACTTGGGAGTATCCTGCATCGCCCATCTCCATGAGACCGCGAGACGAGAAGCGCCCGAACGAGGTACGCTCCATCTGCGTCCGGATGAAGTCGCGGCGCTGGACCTCCAGGGCCTTCGCAGCAGAACTGCGGAAGTAGTCGGAGGAGGCCTTCTCCGTTCCGATCATGCCTGCGACGGCTCGACCTCCGAACTGGTGACGAAGCCCTTCGGCCTCGTTCTGCTCGACCCGATCCCCGTATAGCTCGACGACCTCCGCCGCGATCATGAGAGCCGCTACGCCCATGAAGGCGCGGCCTCCCCACTTCGCCATCGATCCGGCTCCGACCGTCCCTGGCGTGGTCGTCCTCGTGTTCGTCAAGGCGTTGTATGAAGACGAGGCTGCGGTGCCATTAAGGGCAGCCGTCCCGAGGTTCGCGACCGACGCTGCTGCGAGCCCACGGAAAGCCGCCACGCCGATCTTGCCGCCCTGGTAGAGGAGGAAGATGTTCAGGAGGTCCTGGGCCTGCTCCTTGTAGTAGTCGAAGTCATGGAAGAACTCCCGGAGGGAGCGCCCAGCCTCCTCTGCGAAAGACGTGATGACGTTCTCTGTGTTCCCGGCCTTGAGCCCGATCCCGTCGAAGAAGCCCTCCCCGATAACCGCGAAGGCCACGTTGAAGCTCTCCTTCATCCGACGTAGCTTCATCTCCGTCGTCGCAGACATTTTCGCAAAGGCCTTGTCGAGTTCTCCAACGGAGGTCTGCATCTCCAGGGTGATGTCGTTCATATCCTTCATCCCGCGCTCTGATGTCAGGGCGAGGGATATGTTCAGGGCCTCGACGCTCCCGAGGATCCTGGACATCGACTCCTTGTCACCGTCGAGGGAGTCCGAGAGATACTTCAACGACCCGGCGAGACCTCGCGCCTTGAGGGTCTGTTCTCCCCAGGAGATCCCCAGCTCCTCCAACTTCTTCCTCGCTCGAATCGGAGGGGCCACGATGGCAACCAGGACCTGTCGAAGAGCAGCGGTGGCCGAGGCCGTTCCGATACCCTGCTTGGTCGCAGTCGCGAGGCCGGCAGCTAGCTCTTCGATGGGGACGCCCAGGGCCGAGGCGATAGGAGTCACGAGTCCGATCTGCGCCGATATCTCACCGATGGTCGTCTTGCCTCGCTTCTGGGCGATGGCGAACACGTCCCCGATATGAGCAGCCTCAGAGGTCGCGAGACCGTAGGCATTCATGACGCTCGTGAGCCCGTCGACAGCCGTCGCCATGTCCGTCAGGCCACCGACTGCCGTCTTCCCTGCGACTCCCAGGAACTCGGTAGCATCACCTGCGTCGACCGAGGCAGAGATCGTCTGGTAGAGGGCCTCGGTGACGACGTTCATCCCCATCCCGAACTGGATGCTCATGTTGTTGACGGCGGTCCCGTACATCGCAAATGAGTCCTGCCCTGCTCCCATCAGGGTCCCGACGCGAGCAAGCCCGGTCTCCCATGACAGGAACTCCTTCGAGCCCTTCGTCAGCGCGCCGACGAAGCCGCCACCGACGATGAGAGAGCCGAAGCCGAGCATCGCACCCTTCGCAGCCTTCGCTGCTGAGGTCAGCCCGGTCATCTCCTTCTTCGCGGCCGCGGTCATCGCCCGCGCCTTCCCCATCCCCGTAGTGAAGCCCTGGTTCTTGAGACGAAGACTGACCCAGAGATCGTATACTTTCTTGCGGCCCATCAGCGTCTCCCCTTCTTCATGTGCCCACGGATGTCCTTCTCATGCTGCACGATAGTCCCCATCATCGCGTCGAGCGCCGAGACAGGAAGGTCAAGGAGGGAGTCGAGCGGGATCTTGCGCGTCCTGATGATCCAGTCAAGCCGGGTCTCGTACAGCTCGTCAAAGGGCAAGCCCCCGACGTAGCCTAGAAGACCCCCGAGGCGTGCCACAGGAAAGGGATCGGGGTCGAGCCCCCACAGCCCTCCTGTCGGCAGTGGACCGGGACCATCGAGACCGGACCCCCAGAGAAGGCCACGACCTCCTGGGCGATCTCCTCAACGAGGCTCCCATCAGCGTCGAGCAGATACCCTCTCGACATGGGCGCGAAGACCTTCGGCGGCTTCAAGTCCGTCCCGCAGATCGCTCCCGCCGCGAAGGCTACCCTGAGCGCGGCTTCGTTATCCAGGTCAGTGTCCGACAGCGCATAGTAGGTCGTCGCCCACGTCGGCACCTTGAGCCAGAGCTTCGACACCTTCCCCAGGCCGGGGATGGTCCTCGCCTCCCCGAGATCGAACTCGATCATCGGAGGCTCGGTCCACGAGTCGAAGTGAAAGACCGGCATCTCACCAGCGTCGAGGGACGCCCCTGCTGGGATCTTCGATCCGCACAAGAGGCAGTTGACATCGCCCCAGGTCTGGAGATCGTTGCGCCGGGTTCGCCCCCACTCGTACAGGATCGTCATGACGTCGGGGAAGCGAAGGTTGATGAGGAAGGCGAGGGCCTCCTTCGGCTTCATGCTCTGGACCTCGTGGCCCCCGACCTCATCCAAGATCGCTTGGAGGACCTTGATCGCTTGACGCCCCTTCCACCCCTTGTTCTCGGGCTCGGCCTTCGCTGCTCCAACGGCGACGTCGACACGAGCACTCGGGTTCTTGAGGGAGAAGGAGATCCCGCAGCCAGCTCCGGAGTTCTCGACCCCGTGAACAAGCCGCTGGCCCATGTCCGAGAGGGTCGCTCTCGTGAGTCCTGCGGTTGTCATAGCCTACCTCGATACAGCCCTGTCCCTAGATGGGGACGCGGACGGTGTTGTAGAAGTTGAACGTGGCCTCGACCATCGTGGCGTCCGGGGCGTTACGGTCAAGACCGCCGCCGTCGTAGGAAGTCATGAAGACCTCCTCCGTCTCGTACACGATGGCCGGGTTGCCGTTCGTCTCGCGGACGGTCGACGTGACCGGGGGCTTGTACCCAGGCGCGCCGACCTTCGAGGCCGCCCACCACGCATCCAGCATCGCCATCTGGATCGGGTCGTTGGTGTAGAAGGTCATCCGGACGTCCGCGCTCCGGACCTTCCCGCCCGAGTGCTTCCGACCGTCCGACGTCTCGAAGGTGTCGAGCGAGTTCGGGAAGCCATCGACTGTTACGGGCGCCAGCGTCCCCGGGAGGAAGCCCCCACGGCCTGACGGGATCCCAGGACCTCCGATCCCGATCTCGAAGTTGGCGACGTTCCCATGTCCCTCTCCAGTGTGTCCTTGTGCGCTCATCTCGTCCTCCTAAAAAGCTGTCAAGCCGACAGCTATTCCGACCGCTACTCCCAGGCTGATCGCGCCAGTCGCGATGAACCACCGTTCCATCCAGATAGGCTCCTCTGGCCTCGACGAAGCCAGCGCCACCATCTCGTCGCACTGTGCACGGAGGAGGGCGAGGGCTTGGCTCCCTCTGCCCCGCTCCTCCGTCAGAAGATCCTCGCCCCGCTGCCGCTCGGCCTTCGCGAGGGGCTCACACCCCTCGAAGCAGGACAGCGCCCGGACGGCGTCCCCATCTGATAGCCACCAGCCTCCCACGCTCCCCTCGCTCGCCGCCTGGAAGTCGAAGGGCTCGCCGCCCTCCGGAGACCCTCCAATGGCGAGTCCAGAGATCGGGGACGCCTCGCCCTTCTCTACAATAGCTGCCATCGCGCCCTGGCTGCTCCTCTCGCGTCGGTCCTCCCCGAGGAGGTCGCTCGACACCCCACAGAGACACAGGATCGCGAGACAGCCTGCTAGCACGATATTACGGGACATCAGCCCCTCCACTTCTTGAGGGCGCCAGAGAGACGCGCCTTGAAGGCTGCGCGATCCTCGTCCACGAGGACCTTGAGCGTGTCTCGCTCGACCTCTACGGCCTCGACCTTCGCCTGATAGACCTTCTCGATCTCCTCGCGATCCTCGACTCCCTTCTCATCCAGGGCCGCTCGCTTCTCCTCGTACCGGGCCTGGACCTTCGCAGCCTTCGCGACGGACGCGCCCCAGACCCTCTCCCTGGAGTAGCTCCGGAGGAGGGCGATGAGAGCGAAGAGGAAGACGCCGGCAGCGGCGACCTTGCCCCAGAATCCTCCCTCGCGGGTCCGTATCCAGTCGATGACGCGCTTCACTACTTTCCCCCCAACGTGGTCCGAGTCAGACCTCGCGAGCCCGACGCCGCCCAGCCGATGAGGACACCCCAGAGGAGGAGGTCCCACATTTCGACAGACCGGAACGGGACCTCCGAGAACCAAGCCTTGCCGAAGGCAAAGAGGACCCCGATCACGACCGCGACGACAGGGAGGAGGCGGTTGACGAGCGAGCCCGTCTGCTCTGCCTTCCCAGCGGTCAAGCCCTTCTTCCTCGTCGCGACCTTGAATGCCCCGAGGAGGAGGCTGATGATGACGGCGATGACGACGGCTTCCTGCGAGCCAATAATGCTCGCTGGGATCTCCGGGTTCATTCTAGCTACCTCCCAGGGGCTCAAGGTTTGGGATAGAGAGGAGGACCGGATCCGCTGGGGTCTCTTCCTCGTGTCGACGGGCGCAGGCGACAGCACTCGCGTAGCCGTGGACACGCTCATCGTTGACGGCTCGGACGAAGACCTCCACGACCTTCTGGAGGTTCCGATTAAGCCCCTCCATTCTCTGACCGACTACAGCTCTGTCTGCTTCCGCTGCCTCGCGGATCTCCTTCGAGTCCTTCTCACGCTTCCGGTCGACCTTCGCGACCTCGGCCCGGAGATCATCCTCGATCTTCGTTGTCCTGGCAGAGCTTCCACGAGCCCAGGTCATCAGGAGGTTCAAGACCTGGAGGACCGCGAAGGCTGAGAAGGTGATCGCGACCCAGGGAAGGCCGTCGAACACGCTCATCTTCTTCGGGTCGGCATTGGGAGGCGAGAGGACTGGATCTGCCGCATACGCAGCAGCACAGGCTGTCGCGAAGAGGAGTCCGACGACAACGGCGAATGCGATCTTGGCCCATGACTTCGAGTTGCAGGTCACTGGTCTCCTCCACCGAGTGTGATGCTTATGTCAGACGAGAGACGCCGGAGGGCCTCCCCGAGCCGAGCGCGGGAATAGTCCGCGCCCGGGTCCCAAGGCCAGCGTGTGACTGGGTTCCAGAGCCGGTGCTCCAGGACGTTCCCGAAGCAGATCTCGAAGCCGTAGAAGCCAGAGGCCCAGAGGACCAACTCAGCGCCACGCTCAATCTGCAGATCGTTGAACCGCTCGCGACCGTCGACGATCTCCGGAACGAAGTCGAAGGCCCAGAGCATCCCGTTGGGATCGCGGCAAAGGTCCACCGGGCTCTCGAAGCCCTCAGCCTCCGCGATAGCCTTCCACTCGTCATAGCGACCGTCCCGAGCCCGCGGCTTGAGATCGGAGGAGTTCGTCCCTCGGTAGCGGCTCCAGTGGTCGAAGCCCTTGGCGTACATATCCCGGTACGGCCCAAGGCCCCCATGCACAGGGCGCTCGTTCACAGGCACGGTCAGGTAGGTCTCGCCGTCCGGGAAGATGTAAGCGTTGCTCACGTAGCTCGAAGGGTGCCCGAGGATGTTCCGGATGACCGTCTTCACGAGGTCGGCTTCTGGGCGCTCGTCGCCCCTTCGCGCAAGCTTCCTCGCCCCGGCGTAGATCCCGGAGCCCGTCGTGTGGATCCCGACGCCGACGACCTTCGATGGATCCCGCTTCTTCTCGACCCGAGCTGAGGCGACGATGCGAGCCCCTTCCAGGTGAGTCGGGCCGAATACCTCCCCGGCGTCCTCAGTTCGGATGTGCTCTGTATCCAGGATTGACTCCCAGGTCCCAGCGCCGAGCTTCCCGTCAACGTGCTTCGCCTCGAAGTGCTGCTCCTGGTAGCGTCGGACCTCCCGAGCGAACTGGACCGAACCGGGCTCAAGATCGCGAAGCCACCAGGGGAGGCTCGACCTGTTCCAGATCGTCTTGCTCGCATGTTCGTTGTAGGCCCGAGCGTCCATCATCGTCTCCAGAGAATGAGCAATCCGGGAGGGGCCTCCCTTCGCCCTTGGGGGTGAGAGAAGGGAGGGAGGACCTCCCGGTGGGGAGGGCGTCGACCGCCCCCCCCCGGAGGGATTAACCGAGGCCGACCGCGATGCCCTTGGTACCGATCTGGACCTCGGTGTTCTTGTTCGTCTCCACGACCTCGAAGTCCATCCCCACGACTGTCTTGCCGATGGCCTGGATCTCAGGCGGGTTGTTCGCGAGGGTCGAGAACACCTTGACGTCGGAGTCGAAGGCACCCGTGCCCTTGAACCAGCCGTTGCGGTGGTGGACCTTCATCAGCGCACGAACGGCCGAGACGATCTTCCCTCGGAGGGCCGCATCGCTCGGGTCGTAGGTGTACTGGAAGAGCCCAGCCCGCATCTCCGAGACGATGTGCAGGAGGACCCAGACCTTGTGGATCCAGACCGTCCCGTTGTGCCCGTAGTTCGGGGCCTCGTCTCCGAAGAGGTAGATGGCCCCACCCTTGTTGATGACCGGGCGGATCCCAGCGGGGACGAGGAGGTCATCACGCACGGGCGAGGGGCTGTCCACGGCGTCGGTCTCCAGGCGCCGGAAGAGCGGGTCGAGACGATAGCTCGGACCAGCGGGGGCCTTGTGGACGCCCTTCCAGTCCACGATCATCCTCGACTCCAAGCCGAGGATCGCCCCAGCTAGGGTGCAGGAGTAGGCGCGGTGCCCGCCGAAGGGGTTGGTCTCCAGGTCGCCGTAGGCGGGGAAGACCGGGGCCGCGTGGCGGTTCGGGGTCCAGCCGTCGAAGATCGCGAGCCGCGCCGCGTTCTCGTCCGCAGTACCCGTAGGCACCTCGGCCTCGAAGAACATGCCCGCCGCCTTCGCGAAGACCATCGCCTGCTGCTGGGTCGTCATCGAGTCGATCCCAGGGAGGGCGAATCGGATGAGCCCGAGGTTCTGGTCGACCAGCTCCAGGAGCGGCGAGGTCACGACGTCGAGGGTCTCGTCGGTGTAGTCGGTCGAGGCGAGGTCATGGTGCCCGTCGCGGCCACCGTTCAGCGCCTGGACGAACTCGATGCGACCCGTCGTGGGCGTGACGCCCTCTTCCTCGGTCTGGGGCACGATACCCAGCTCGGCGTTGACCGACCCGTCCGTGACCTTGATCGAGCAGTCCGGGCCGTAGTTGCCCCAGGCCGCCGTCGTTCGCAGGCCGACGTAGGTCAGGCCCGCAGCGTCCGTCACTTCATAGGCCTCGAAGCGTGTCTCGGGCGCTGCGACGATAGCCGCGTTGATGTCCACGATGGTCTCGGCCGTCGTCTGCGCGGCAGGGGCAGCGCCCGTCGCCCCGATGATCTCGTTGAAGGCCGCGCCCGAGATAACGCCGTCCACGTACAGCTCCACCTTGAGCGTCTTCGCGCCGGTCAGGTCGTAGGTCCCCGCGTCCGTACCCTCGATGAAGGGAGCGCCCGGAGGTACCGCGATGCCTGCGAGGTCCACGCCAGCGCCGACGTAGATGCGATCTGCGAGGGAGCGCACGATCCGGTAGCGGCGCGTGACGTCCTTGGAGCCCGCGCCCGAGTCCTCGAATGCGTCCGGGTAGAAGTAGCCGCCGCGCTCCGGAAGGTCGGTCGGGAGGGCGCGACAGTAGATCGTGATCGTGTCCCCGACAGCGAACGGCGTCGAGCCGACCGTGACCCGGTGACCAGAGAGATGGTCGTGAGGGGCCGCGTAGGGTCCGGTGGTCGCTCCGTCCGGGAGGGAGTCCGCGAGGGAGTCCCCGTTCATGTCCGTCGCGGTCACGGTGTAGGTCGTCGGCGCCGTGAAGGTCAGGGTCATGATGTGTGGCACGGCGTTCGCCCCGAGGACAAAGGCGCTCCTCGCGATATAGCCATCGGCGCCAGCCGTCACGGCCCGGAGGTAGCGGAAGACGTTGAAGATGACGATGTTGCTGGAGACACCACCGGGCGCCGGGATCTCCGCGATGTTCGCAGGCTTGAGCCACTCCAGGCCCGGGTCGCCCACGAAGCCGGAGTCGACCTCCGCATCGACCTCGTGCTGGTTCTGCGCCACGAGCCGCGTGTGGATCGTGTCGACCCAATACGACTCGCCGTCATCGTCGAGGTCCAGGTCGGTCCACGGGTTCGAGTAGAGATCGCCATCCTCATAGACCTCGACGCCGAAGCGCCCAGCCGTGTTCTGGCGACCGTCCGTCAGCTTGATCGCACACTCCTTGCGCGTGCCCTCGAAGCTCACCGACTCCTTCTTGATCCGGTAGGCCGTGGGGCTCGCCGCCAGGGTCAGGTCCGCGAAGCTGCCAGAGACCGTCACTTCACCGAGGGCCGTGTTCGACAGGATGGTACGCTCTCGGGTGTCCGAGCCGATGATGAGGACGCCGCCCTTGAGCGAGTCCTTCGGGAAGGTCGCCACGCCCGTCGTCCACACTGAGCCGCTCGCCGCTGCGGCTCCGCTCGCGACGGTCCCGCCGAAGTTGATGTCGGCCCCACCCCATGTACCCGGAGTCGCGGCGAGGATCTTGCCGACCGCGCCGTTGACCAGGAGGTCGGGGGCGAGGGCTCGCACGTTCATGTCCACGAGCCTGTCGAAGAGAGGAAGCTCCGCGGCCTCCTCGTTACCGTCCGCGATGCGCGTCGTGATGAGCTTTCCCTTGCCCTGGGCCATCTCGTAGAAGTGCGCGGCGCACAGGGGCGTCTGGTCCTCCTCGAAGATGTCCAGCTTGCGGCGCCGGGCATAGCTGTCCTCGTTGTCGTGGACCACGGGAGTCCCGACAGGACCCTTCGGGAAGGGGCCGATCAGCATGGCCGTTCCTTCTCCACCGAGGGCGAGGTTCAGCGAAGAGTCCCGCGTCAGAGCGGTCACTCCCGCTCCTCCCTGTCTCGGCCCGTATACGGTCTGCGTCGTCATCGTCTCCTCCTCACGTCGTAACCAAGATGGCCGTCGTGTCTAGTTGAGCCTCCAGGAACAACGGGTGCTCCTCCTCGGCTCGATGGTACACCAATACACCTGTTGCCCGATAGCGCGTCGTGACCTCTGGGATGCCCCCGCGCTCTCCGGAGTATGAAGTCGACCCTACGGGGAAGACATCGAAGGCGCGGCCCGACCCGTCAGAGCGGACCCGCTTCCCAGATCCGATCCAGTCTCGAATAGCCGAGGCCACCTCCATCGCTGCGAAGCGATCCACGTCGAGCACGTTCAGCTCGAACTCGAAGACCGCCTCTTCGGGGGCCGGGATCATGTAGGCCTTCTCGGCCACCGTGTCGATGATCCGCGAGGGCTCTGACCACCAGACCGATTCGTCCTGGACGACACCCTCGACGAGGATCGCCGGCAGGGTCTTCGCAAAGAGATCGCCCTCTGACTCCATCGCAGTCACGAAGCCGACCCGGTAGCGAGAGGCGAGGATCGTGCCAGCCGTGACAGGGGCATCCAGCCCGTAGGTCTTCGCTCCTGCGTCCCAGGTCCCAGAGAGAGCTGACCGACGATGAGGGTCCGTATCGAGGTTGTAGACGGCCAGGACCTCCTCCACAGGAACAGTCGTCCGACCGACCCCTTCGGAGTAGTCCAGCTCATCGAACTCCCCGCCGCCTCCGTCCGGAGCCGCGAACTCGTCAACCCGATAGACCTCGACGTCATCCTTGAGACTCTGGCAGAAGCCCCGAAGCAGAGCGTCCTCGACCCAGCTCCCGCCGATGCTATCGACGTCAGAGGACGGCTCGAACTCGATCCTGATATGGAGGTCGAAGCCGAAGAGGACCGGAGTCACTTTGCCCGCAGTACTTCGGAGCCGAGCCGAGAAGCCGATGAGCTGCGAGGTCCACGCCGAGAGGTTCGTCTCCAGGACAGAAACCGTGTTCCAATCGCTCACCCCGGCGACGGCCCACGCGCTCCCATCCCAATAGCGGTCGTCCGTCCCGTCCGAGAGCCTGACCTCAATGTCCGTCCCGTCTGGGGTGGAGTAGACGACCGAGCCCCGGAGGATCTCCTTGAGCGCGTCGATCCTCGTCGCGGGGTGCGCGATGATCGCCCACTCGTTGACGGGGTAGCGGTCATACGGGTTCGTGATCGAGCCCTCTTGCGCTCGAAGCTCGACCCTGCCACACCAGGACACGCTCCCCGTCGTGACACTCATGTTGTCGATGACTCGGAGGCGATCCTGGTCGAGCGTAGGAAGTCCCCGGCTGGCCCAGATCATTCGATTCGTGTCGAAGCGGAGCGGGATGTCGTAGGTCCTCATTGGCCCCTCCCCGTCACAGCTTCGTGGATAGCTCGCGCGGCCTCGATGTCCATTGACCTCGCGACAGCCGATGACTCAGCCGGTCGGACGAGAAACTCCCGAGGTGGGATCCTCCAGCCCTGGCCGCTCTTGTTCTTGACTCCCTCGTGGAGGACCGCTGCGAGGTTCACCCCGCCAGGGGTCCTCTTGTTGGCCCCGAGGATCGCCTCTGGAGCTTCGCCGCTGACCTCCCTGATGCCAGTCCCTACGGAGCCGAAGAGGTCGCCCTTGTCCACCAGCGGGACGGTCGAGCCCTTCCGGCGCTTGGTCGCATCGGCGTTCTTCTCGTAGCTGCGAGCCTTGATGAGGCGTCGAGCTTCGCGGACAGCCGTGAAGCCTACACGCCCAAGGGCTCGCTCCGTCGAGGCGTTGAGACGAGCAGAGAAGGCCTTCGGCTCAAACGTCGTCACGAACCGCTCCCAATCTCGCGAGAGGTCTCCAGCCATCAGGAGGTCCTCCGCTCTGGCGCCCTGGTCGAGAGCGGGATCCAGTAGAGGCGTCCTCGCTCGACCCTCGCAGGCTCCCCGAGGTAGAGGATCGTGCCATCAGCAACAGAGGAGTTCTTGAAAGTGGTCTGTCGGATCTCGTCCCCGACTGCCGGCGTGTAGGTCTTCGCCACGCAGTCGCGGACCCTCATCACGATCTCGCCGTTGTAGAGGGAGGTCGACCCTCCCGTGTCCTTCGTTCGAGTCTCGGAGAAGACCTCGACCTGAGCCTTGACCTTGACTACTGGCAACGTGATGCTTCTCCGGCGCGGAGTCCTCCGTACCTCGTCGACCAGCTGGGCTGGGTCGATGGGATAGATGGAGATCATCTCGGGCCAGTGAAGCCGGGTCACGTCTTCTTGCCTCCTCTCTTCTTCGCCTTCGAGCCCTTCTTCTGGCTCTTCTCCTTCTCGCTCTCGCTCTCGCCCATTACAGGCGTCTCTTCCTCGACAGGGGCCTCGATAGCCTCCGGATCCTCATCGACGCGAGAGGGCGCGATCTCTTCGTGTGCAGGGACCTCCGGAGGAGTCGAGCGCCCACGAATGGTCACGACGTCATCGGACGTAGCAAACGCCCCGTCAGGACCAGCGTTGATCTCGACCTCGACAGCCCCGACAGGGATGGTCATGGTCAGAGGGCGACGGAGGACAGGGATGAGCCTGATACCGTCGATCTCGTGATAGAGCTTCGCCACGTCGCCCTCCCCGAGCTGGAGCGTCTGGACACTCCCAGGGATGAAGCGGACGTTGCCGAAGGACAGGCCGATGGTCCTCGGGCCTCTGTTCCTCGGGAACAGGATCTGGTATCTGGCTTGTCGGTCAGCGACGTATATGCTGCGTGCCATAGGTCCTCCTGCTAGATGATCCCGCCCAACGGCACACGACGATACGCTGCCAGGATAGAGTCAATGTCCGGGTCGCCAGTAGGGCCTCCCGTCGCTGCTAGTGTCCCGAGGGTGAGAGTACGGAAGCGAGTCCGCTCCGAGGTCGTCCGGAAGGTCTGCCGCTCAAGCTGGGCGTCTGCGTCCCCGAGGGCAGGCAGCTCTCGGACGACGAGCCGGATCGCAACCCGCTTGATCTCCAGAGGAGTCGTCCAGCGAGCGTCCCCGACGAGGGCAGAGTTGTAGTCGACCCGGCCCATGTATGCGCTCAGTTCGATGTTCTTGCGCCCGCTCGGGAAGACATAGCCGTGGTCAAGTTCGAGCCGAGGCCATTCAACCTCCCGGCCTTCGTTATAGAGGATCACCTCGTCCAGGTCGAAGGTCTCCGGATAGTCACGCCCGAAGACCAGAGACACGATCTGGTCGTCACCCTGGCAGATCGGGAGAGGAAGCTCCAGGAGCCTCTCGCCGTTCCCAGAGAGCGTGCGGGTGAGGAGGGCTCGCTCGAAGACAAGCTCCGTCACGCGGTCAATGTACGTCTTCGCCAAGACGATCATCTCCCCCACACGAGGGTCCGCATAGTCGTCTTCCAGGACGCCCTCTGCCCTTACGTCTGCCAGGGTACAATAGGCCACGAAGCCCTCCGGGTAGAAGGGGAGGGAGCCCCAGCAAAGAGGCTCCCTCCCTCGTTACTTGCTAGGGCGTGATGGTCAGGGTCGTCGTCGTGACGCGGTCGCCCACCTTCATGTAGACGTCTCCCGTGGATCCGGTCACGTCGAGGGAGAAGGCCCCGGTACCGTCGCACATGACGACAACGCGCTCCAGGTCAGCAGCCGGGCTGATGATCGTGCCGAACCCGCCGACAATGGCGACCGCGCTTGGGCTGCAATTCTCCAGGAAGAACTCGACAACTATCGGATCGGGGCTCCCGTTCAGCACCTCGCGAGAGATCGTGCCGGTGAGCCGACCGACGCCGCCCGTCTGGTCGAAGGGAGAGGGGCTGCCGTCTGTCCCTGCCTCGAAATAGATGACCCCGGAAGAGTATGTGCGGAGCACCGATCCATTCGAACTGCACTCCGCGATCATCGCCCCGTCAGGCATTGTGTAGCCCGCGTCGAGCCACGTCACACCGTCGCCGTCGAGGTATACGATCTTGTTGGTGAACGCTCCCCATGCTCCGCCGCCGAGACCGTTCACGAAGTATGCCCGGTTGACCGCCTCTCCGCCGGACGGAGCGGTGTCGATCAGGCTGAAGCAAAGGATCCCGGATGTCCGACTCGGGCCGGTCGCGAAGGCGTTCTTGATGCCGGTCAGGTTCAGCGTGGCGCCGCTGTACTCCCAGGCCGCCGTGTCCGAGTAGAACTTGTCACCGTTGACGATGTTCTCGAAGGTATAACCGCCGATCCCGTCTGCCTCGGTCGCGAGCTTGCCCTCCTGACCGACGAAGACCCCAGCGGTCCCGGCGTCAGCCACGATGCACTTCTGGCCGATGGTCGCTCCCACGGGAGGGGTCCTCATCGGGAAGGCGTAGTCGATGAGTTGCCCCTCGCCCGCGCCCACGTCGGCCATCGTCGCGAAGACGTTCCCAGCCGCAGGCGCCGCCGCTCCGTTCACTGCCGCCAGTTCGTCGGCGGTCAGTTCGTCCGCAGGGATGTCGGCCATCGTCGCGAAGACGTTCCCAGCCGCAGGCGCCGCCGCGCCATTGATCGCCGCCGCTTCGTCCACCGTGAGGACCGCAGCCGCCGCGCCCAGGGCGTCATAGAGCCCGTCGAAGTAGGTCTTGAGGTCGCCCGTCCCGACCGCGAGCCACTCGCCGGCCCCGACGTCGGGAGCCACGATGGCAGGCGGGGCATCGCCCAGCGCGCTCGTCGCGTCGAAGCGGTAGATATCCGCGAAGCCGACGCCGTTCGCCTTCACGAGGCAGAGCATCCCCTCCGCGCGCTCCGTCGCCGGGATCGCCTTGAGGGTCGCGATGATGTCGACCGGGAGGTGGATCCCGAGGTCGTTCGCGACCGTCAGGTGGTAGACGCCCAGGGTGTCCGTCGCGTCGACCGTATCCGGGACGCTCTCGCTCCCGGTCGGCTCGCCCCGGTTGAAGCGGTACAGGAGCCCCTCGTCTTCCTGGGAGACGAGTTGACCGTCAACGAAGTCCGACGTGTCCAGGGCTCGAAGGCCGAGGAGGTTGGCCGCCACCTTCGTGTTCGCCACGAGGGTCTCGACGGCGGTGACGCGGAGAGCGAGGGCCGTCTCAGCGGCAACCTCCTCGCTCACGGCCTCTTCCAGGAGCATCTTGCCGGTGGTTCGGTTGCGCTTGTAGAGTCCGGAAAGGCCCTTCTGGAAGGCCGAGATCAGGGTCGTGCGTGCGGTCGTCGCCATGACGTCCTCCTAAGCATCGGGTGTAGAGGCCCTCCCCTATGGAAGACCCCGCAGCGAGCCGACGTGGTAGTCTGCTCCTGCACCCCTCGGGCTCTCTTAGAGAGCGGCGAGGATGCTACGGATCAGGACACTCTTTGTGCCAGTCCGGTCTTCGATTCCGAGATCCTTCGCGATGCCGATCAGCGCGCCCTTCTTGAGGCTCTCCAGCTTGTTCCGGGTGACCGGCATCAGCGGGGCAAGCTTCGCGGGGATGGTCGCGGTGTTCGGCCTCGTCATGAGGTCCTCGTCCTCTTCTTCTTCCGGGGCTGGCTCGCTATCGGCTCCGGTCTCGGTCTTGGTCTCGGTGAGATCCTCGTCCTCGTCCTCATCGTCCAGAGGGTCGTCGATGGGCTCAGGGTCCGTCTCGGGCTCCTCGTCCTCATCGACGTCGCTGGGCTCGTCCTCGTCGACAGGAGGAAGCTTGACGGGCGCTGGCTTCTGGCGATAGGTCGGGGCATCCAGCGTGATCTCGAAGAAATTGGTGCCGAGTAGCTCGACAGCAAGATCCTCGCTGACCTCGTGGATGGTAGGCTTGCCGTTGGGTCCGACACGCAGGAAGCGGTGAGGCATCCACGTATACTTCGAGGGCCCAGAACCAGAGCGCAGCCGCAGGTTTCTCGTCTTCTCACTCATCGGTCTCTCCTTCTCCCGTCGCACTAAGCCGACGGGTGCTGGTTACACGTCGCGAGGGCTGAGAGCCTACTCGGACATGCGGGTGATCTCGACCGCCATCTTCACGCGGCCCGTCGTCGGGACCGCGCCCGTGGACACGTGCTCGTAGTAGACGGGCGTGGCCGTCGCGACGAAGTATGCGACCTCGTCCTCGACGTCCGTCTTGGTGGGGTCGTAGTTGGCCGCCGCCACGTAGGCGTCGGTGTTCCCCAGGACGCCCAGGGTCACGGCATCGTCGCCGCCGCCCGAGTTGAAGACCTCACGCCCGAGGGCGCGGAACTTCACCAGGGAGTTCGCGGGGAGGGTCAGGCCGGTCAGGCCGCTCGCGTTCACGTCCTCGTGGCCGATCTCGATCTCGGTCGTCACGGCGTGGCCCGGTCGGGCCTCGTAGGGAGCGATGTTCAGCTTCATGTCGTTCTCCTCTCGCCCCTCTCGGGGGCTCTCAGGTCGTTGAAAGCGGGGAGCAGGTTGCCCCGCTCCCCGACTTGTTCAGCTTCGCGAAGCCTAGCCCAGGAGGGCCTAGCTGACGCCCGTGATGCCCGTCACGAGGACGGCGCTGTCAGCCCAGTACCAGATCGGGTCGTAGTCCCCGATCAGGACCGAGAACCGCTTGTCCTCGGAGATCGCCTCGACGCCGTCGTTGGTCGTCCGGAACTTCATGTTCCGGTTATAGACCATCGCCATCTGCGAGGGGTCCGCGAGCAGGATCTGGTCCACGGGCATCTTCGGCTCGATGAGGTACTGGATCCCGACGATCTTCTCCGTGCGACCGTCGACGAGGGCTTGGTCGGCCTGGGAGCCGATGCCATCGGAGAGGGTCTCCATGTAGTGATCCAGGGTGTCGGGGTGGATCATCCAGCGGTACGCCTTGAGGCGTCCCTTCCACTTCACGGGCAGCTCACGCTTCGCCGCGAAGAAGATGTGCTTGCCGATGCTCGCGCCTGCGGGGAGGCTGCCGGCCGCGAGGATGTTCCCGCCGAGGGTCGTCATCTTCTTGAGCCAGCCGTCGAGGATCTTCAAGAACTTGTAGTCCGGATCGCTCGGGTCCGTCGCCGTGTCGCCGTTCAGGCCGAGGTCGATGACGTCGATCCCGAAGGAATTGGACATCCCCTCGAAGACCTCCAGGTCATAGTCGTCGCCCTCGACGTTGTATTCGATGACCTCTTCTGGGATCTCGTAGGCCAACCGAGTGCCCTTGAGCGAGAAGGCCACCGTGGAAGGCGTCGGATCGACGGTCGACTCCGGAGCGACCTTCTCCTGCTTCGCGCGGATCTGGCGGGAACCGAAGGTCAGGCGGGGCAGGTTGCCAGCCTTCGCTCCGACCTTCTTCCACATGATCGCGCCGCCCAGCTCACCGGCCTCCTCGAAGGCGGTGATGAAGGCCTTGACAGCCTCCTGCTTCAAGGCCCCGGTCCCGTCCAGGTCGTCGGTCGTCACGGCGCGCTGCTCGGCCGTCATGTTCCGTCCCGCTGCCTGGGCCCCGAGTCCTCGGAGCACTTCTTCGTTCGCCACACCAGTCCGCTTCATCTTGTCTTCCTCCCTGGGTTCCGTTTAGTTCTGACCCGAGCGGGAGAAGAGCCTCGGCATCTTCGCTCCCCGCCATGTCACCGTGTTCGCATCGTCATCGGCGGGAGCCTCCCGCGTGACGGTCTCTCCTGGGGTCTCGCTCCGGAGCGACCCTTCCGGGGCGTCCTCCAGAATCGCATCGACGTCCGAGCGCATCGCGTTCAGCTTCTCCTCGAAGGCCGCGGTCAAGGTCTTGAAGACCTCGGCGGGATCCGCTCGCTCGACAGCCTCGGCTGCGGAGAGCTTCGTCTCCAGGTTCCGGACGGTCTCTTCCAAATGGTCGATGCGGCTCACGAGGGCCTCGACCTCGGGCTGGGCCTCACGAGCCTCGGGCGTCTCGGGAGTCTCAGGATCGGTCTCTGGGGCCTCGGGCGTCTCGGGGTCGCCGGCCTCGCGAGCCTCGGGCTCGGGGCTCGTCTCGGGGGCATCGCTCTCGTCCGCGAAGGTCACGATCCGGTTCGCGACGGAGAGCGCGCTGACCGCGCTGTCGATGTCGCTACGGGTCGCGGCCTTCTCTGCCGAGATGAGGTTCTTGAACTCGTCCGCGAGGAAGTCCCCGAGGACCTTCGCCGCGGCCTTGACTTCTTTCGGGGCCGTCTCCTCGACGGGCTCGCTGTCCCAGCCCTTGTAGCCGAGGGCCTCCGCGACGAAATACCAGAAGGTCTCCATCGCGATCCAAATCTTCTCCTCCGGGATCATGACGTCGAGGACCTTCCCGAGGACCTCCTCGAAGGTCATCTCCTCGCGGATCGCCTCGTCGACTGCGGCCCGGAGCGCAGCGCGAGAGGTCTCTTGCGTCTGGGGCACTTCGGGCGTCTCAGGCGTCTCGGGCTCCTCGCGTGTGTCGGGCGTCTCGGGCGTGCTCTCAGGCGTCTCAGGAGCCTCCGTCTCGGGCGCTCCCTCCTCACCCTCTTCACGCGTGTCAGGGGTCTCCCCGCTCGCGTCCGTCGACTCCGCTGACGCCGCCTCGGGCGCTGTCGCCTCAGGGGCCTTCTCGCGGGTCGTCTTCTTCGCTTTCTTCTTCAAGCCGTCCTCCTCACGGGTCTCGCCCTCGGGCGTCCCGCTCGTCTGGTTATCGGCGGCCTGTCGCTCCTCGAAGCCCGCGCCCCTGACCGTGACGGAGATCGTCTCGAAGGAAGCGAGGACCGCGATGGAGTAGGCCGCGAGGTCTCCGGACTCGACGCGAGCCCAGACGTCATCATCGTAGATCCGGATGCCGACGACCCAGGCCCCCACGTAAGGGAAGGCCTCGGTGGCTTCGTCGGTGACGTAGCTCGCGACCACAGCGGCCCCGGTCTGCTTGAAGTCGTGATCGACGTCGACAGCGCGGCTCTGCTCCAGATACGCATAGGCGAGTTCTTCGAGGGTCTCCTGGTCCATGAAAGAGCCGTAGGTGTCGACACGCTCGTTGTACTCCTCAACCGAAATCTCACCGCCGTCGACGGCTTCGAGGGGAGGACTGTACGCGAGCCCGTACACGATCCGCTTCTTCACATCCATCCGGACGATGGGGCAGGAGACGTTGACGGCTTTCCTGGAAGCAGGGATCGGGGAGGAGTTCCGGATCGCGACGATAGCCTCGGCCACGTCGGGGTCGAGGAAGCGGGAGGAGAACATCACCCCGCCTTCGAGTTCAGCGAGGCCCTCTGCGTCCAGGTCAGATCGCTGGACCCAATCGTGCTTCGAGGCAGGCTTGCCGACGAGCGAGACGAACATCGGGATCGGGTCGCGGAAGCGCGCGATCTTGATCTCATCTCCAGCTTGCACGGCTCTCTTCGCCATCGACGCATCCCCTGGTTTTCGTCCACCTACTAGGGCGAAGTCAGACAGGGCGCATCCTTCCCATGCAGGAAGACCCTCCACCGAATGCTCTCTGAATCGTGCTCGTCTCCGTGCTCGACCGACAGACGGGTAGAGCCTCCGGTCGGACCCCACAACTCGCAGTTATCTCGCATCGACAGTTTCCCCAGCTTGGAGAGAACAGGGCTCGGAGCCAGCCTTTTATGGAAATCATTAAGGAAACAGCGGAATGCCGTTACACCGTCCTGGAAGGCTGTTCCGCCGTTCTGGGACGTTTGTACCTCGATACCTGGGGCAAAGCCCGTGTCGCTGATTCGAGGTCCCTCCGACCGCAAGGGACATAAACTGACGGACAGCCCTGTGGTTCATTGGGTCGCCATAAGTAGACATCCCAGAAACAGGCCTGTGGGAAGCACCCCGTCAGCGCGTGTGGAGGGTATCTTTTTTCTGCAAGGGGGTGTTCCGAATACGTCCACAAAAAACGCAGGCCCAGCCTATCTTTTTTCAGAAACGGAGCGCGGAGCCCTTCGCGACCCTCCCTGGTTTCCAGAGGAAGAGACGAGGGCCATCCCCGAGATGGCCCGTATGTCCCTGTTCTCCTGTCTCTGTACTGTACCTGTACCTGTACCTGTAACGGAGGGCCTTGAAGGGCCTTCAAGACCTGTGGAGTTATCAACGGTTAGGCTAGATTGGAGGGAGGGCTCAAGTGGGGTCTACTCGAAGGGAGTCAGGGCGCATCGGCAGCGTCCGTGGATCGGAGGTCCGTTCACGCCTGCCTCCTGGAGGGCTCCTCCATCATCCTGCTTGCCCTCCTTCATCCCAACGAAGCTGGAGGTCAGCGAGGTCTCGTTACCGTCAGAGTCCTTGGTGTAGAAGTCGAGCCCATCGCCCGCTTCGTTCTTGCGAGTCCCGACCCAGGGCGACAGGTCCTTGTACTGGTCCGGGGTCATCTGCTCCTCGACGATCTTCCGCTGGCGAGGGAGCGCCTTGTTCACGTAGAACACCGTCTGGTCGAGAGGCCCGCAGATCGGACAGACCCTCTCGTCCCCGACCGTCTCCCAGACGAGCTTCGTGAAGCCAAGCTCGGCCGCGCTCTCGTAGCTGCCCCACGTCCGCGACCTGTTCAGGTTCGAGGAGGACAGCACATCCCAATAGGCGTAGCTGCCGACCTCCTGCTCCAGCTTCGCCTGGAGGGCGCTCGCCAGCTCGACCCTCCCGAGCCCCTCCTCGATAGCCTTCGCAGCGACCTTCTGGATCTTCCCCGAGACCTTCGGGCCGTAGTGGTCCTGGATCCACCACGCCGGGTCCTTCTTCATCCAGGCCATCGCTGCTTCGTCGACCAGGGAGAAGGTCGTGCCTATGGTCCCCAGGCTCTGCCGTACCGTCCCGTAGACCTCGCCGGCCTTCGTCCCTATGACGGGGCCCACTCCCTCCGCGAACTCCACAGCAGCGGAGTCGAGGAGATCCTGGATCGCCTTCACGAGGACGTTCGCCTCGGCCTTCGAGAGAGGACCGGACGCTGCAGCCAGCTTCTCGATCTCCTCGCCCATCAGTTGCAGGTAGAGCTTCCCCGTCTCGTTGACGAGGGGCCGGATCTCAGCGGCCAGCTTTGCTTCCTGCTCCACGAGCCACAAGGGTGTTAGCACGTCCTCGTCCTCGCGGACGATAGCTAGCCCACGCAAGCCGAGCATCGACGCGAGAGAGGTGATTGCAGGGACGACGGACATGCCCCTCTTCGCTTCGAGGCTACTCAGCGACATCGGATTGCTCCTTCTCCTGGCGCTTCGAGAGGGCCTCAGCCTTCGCGTTTGCCTCCAGGAGGGTCTCGATGATTTGGTCCGCGATCTGCTCGGTACTCTTCCCAGAGAGGTCGAACTCTCGGCTGGCGAATGTCTGGGCCCCAGCAGCGTTCGCAGCCAGCTCCTTCTCGACCAAGGCCCAGGGCTTGTCGTCGAGATCCTCGTGCGGCTTGAAGGAGGTCCCGAGGACGCGCCCCACGACTTGAGCCCATTCGTTTGCGGTGCCTACGCCAGCGCCCACAGCGGAGTCGATGATCTTGGCGACGTCCTGGAGGTTGTCGACCCGCGACCCGTTCGACTGGAACTTCCACCGCTTGACCCCGATGGCAGGGAAGAGCTTCGTGTTCACTACGTTGTCGAACCGCTTGCGCTCGGGCGAGCAGACCTGATCCTCGAACATCGCGACGGACACGAAGGCGCTCGCGTAGGTCTCGTCATCAGAGAGCCCGACGAGGACCGGGGGCACTCGGCGCGCGGACCTGATCACCTGCTGCATGTACTTGAGGAGGTTCAGGAAGAGCGCGTCTTTCTGCTGCTGGGAGATCAGAGGCTTGACGTCGATCTTCACCGTCGAGGCGGTTCCGGGCGCGTCGAGCAGCCCACCGGCATCCTTCGCTCGCTCGAAGGGTATCGCCTCCAGGATGAGGGCGCTGTGGAAGTTACGGAGCCCCTTCACCGCAGAGAAGCGAGACTTGATGGCAGCGAAGGAGTCCGCGGTCAGGTTGCCTCCCGAGACCGTCACGATCATCGGGGGCACGCTCTTGTTCTCGAACAGCAGGTAGTTGACCTCAAGGGCCTTCCTCGCCGTCCCCATGTTCAGGAGGACGCCCGTGAGCTTGGAGATCCCGTAAGGGCTCCGACCGTTCTTGAAGCGGGTGTGGATGATCTCGGTAGCGACCTTGCCCTTCGGGACCTTCGAGTCATCGGCATAGTAGATCCCGGTGTCGCAGTCGAGGCCTCGCGGGTCTCCGAACTCCCTGAAATACTTCTTCTTCCGGGAGCCGTAGCCTTCACGCTGCTGGACGAACTTCTTGAAGACCTTCCGGACCTTGACCTCGGCCCACTCTCCATCGCGCCGTACCCACTCGACATGCTCCTGCGGCTCCCGCTCCTCGTCCTTGAGGCGACAGATCCGCATCTCGTGAGAGGGCGCGTGGTTCATGCGCCAGGGGCGGCGCTTGTCGCCCTCCTCGCGGAGGTGACGGGCGTTCTCGCTGAGCAGCGCATACTGGTTCTCGTCGCTGACCTTCGCGATCCTCTTCTCCAGGGAGCGGGCCCGCTTCGCTCGCGTCGTCGCCGTCTCCCGGAGTAGCTCGTCATACCAGTTCCCGGTGAGTTCGAGGTCCGTCCTGCCCTGCTCGCGGAGGTCCTCGATCCCATCGGAGGCGATGGACGCGAGGAAGTCCTTGGCGATCTGCTTCTCGGCCTGGGCCTCTACGGAGCCCAGGTCATCGTCGTCGTCGTCCCAGGGCACGAGCGAGTGGCCCTGCCCCTCGATGTTGACGCAGAGGGCGTCGAGGATCTGGGTCAGCACGTCCGACTTCTCTGGGAGGACGCTCATCTGGTATGGGTCATACGGGGGCTGGAGGACGTTGCCCTCGGACCCGTAGAGACCCACGAACGGGTCCAGGAGGTTCGACTCATCCCGGACGGGCTCGTCTCCTCCACCGAGGAGCATCGCGCGGAGGACGTGCCTGTTGTTCTGCACGACCTGTCCTTCTTCGGTCGTCTTCTTCTCGTCTGCCATGATCATCTCCTCTCGACGTTGGCGCGGTTTGTCTCTACCCGGCCCATCGTCCGCTTCTGGTTTTCGAGGTGCCTTCGGTAGCGGTCAATTATGCACTCCGCGATCCACATCGCCATAACGATGTCGTCGTGAGCCTCGACCCCGAGCCCTGTAAACTCGTTCATAATCAGACGGGCGATCCTCTTCGCCCGCGCGTCACCGTAAGGGATAATCCACTTGCCGTTTTCGAGGACCGAGATGAGGCGGGGCACGCCCTCGAAGGCGTCCGACTTCTTCTTCGTCGTCGTATGGGGCACGAGCCTCAGATCGGTAGAGTTCCTGAGCCCGATCTCGTGGAGGTGCCCGAAGGCGTTGTTCTCGATGGCCGTGAAGACCGCCTTGAAGCGTCGAGCCTCCGAGGTGATCGCCTTCTGGACCTCCGAGGGGAGCATCCCGCGATCTCGCCAGAGGTTCAGCAGGAGCCTCTCGTCCGTCTCCTCATTCCACCCGAACGTGACGCCCACTGTGAAGTCGGAGTCCCTCTTCTCGGCCTTCTTCCTGTCCGAGATGAGCGAGAGGTCCCAGGCCTGTAGGATGTGCCAAGGCTCCCCGAGCCCCGGGAACTTCTGCCCTCGGTCGTAAAGGCGATACGGCCTGGAGTCGGCGTCCGTCTTGTGGAGACACCCTGGGAAGACGAGGTTGGGTCGGTCCTCGATTGTCCCGCCCGTGAAGTAGACGCGACGGAACATGCTCTTGGAGTCGTCCGTCAGCTCGTTCTGGTTCTCTCGTAGGAAGGAGACGGAGTCCGACCTGTACTTGAGCATCAGAGCTTCAATGTTCCACTTCTCGGGCCAGAGGAGGTCGAAGTCACCGGAGGTCCAGACGCCCTTGATGACGTCCCTCGTCCCGTGTCTCTCCGTCAGATAGCGGACGTCGGTAGGCCATTTGTTGATCGCCTTGTCGACGTGGACCATGAACGTCTGGTCGTCCTCGATGAGACGCCCGTACAAGTCGTCTGCGTGCTTCCTCGTCCCCACGACAATGATCTGCGTCGTAGGCTCTGCGAGTTCGAGGATCGTGGACGTGAACCACTTCCAGAGCTTGTCCCGGAAGGCCGTACTCTGGGCGTCGTCGAACTCGAATGGATCGTCCAGGATGATGAGATCGAAGTGACCGCCAGTAATGGACCCGAAGCGCCCGACGCCCTCCATCGTGGCGTCTCGGAGGTTCGAGGTACGCCCCGAGACGTAGAACTCCGTCTGCCCCCACTTCTCCTTGTCCTTCTTGCCCCCGGGGTCCATGAAGCGAGGCGAGAAGCTCCCGAAGTCCTCGTTGAGCATCGGGTTGCTGGAGAGGTCCTGGCGCACCTGGACGACACGCTTTCGGGCTTCCTTGATGGTCTTCGAGACGACGAGCACGCGGAAGTTACGGTCAGCGGCGATCCGGCTCCCAGCGTAGGATCGGATCGCGGCCTCGGTCTTCCCGTGGTCACGAGGCGAGAGGAGGAGCAGCCGCTTGTGTTCCTTGAAGAGGGAGTACCAGTTGTCCTGGTGGGCCGCGTAGTCCAGCCCGAGGTACATCGTCGAATAGAAGCTGGCCGAGGCCTTCGCTAGCGCCCTGCGCCCCTCGGAGGACGAGACGAGCTTGTCCAGCTCGGGAGCCCGCTGCTTCACCCTATCGAGGTTCGCGAGGGCCTGACGCCCCTGCGCCGTCTGAGCTAGCTCTACAACCGTCCCGCCTTCGACTCCAAGCTGCGCCGCGACCTTGCCGATCCGCCCGAGCTGCTTCGACTCGTAGCTGCTCCCATAGCTCGCGATGTCTTCGAGGGAGGCGAGGAGGGCACGCTGGTTGCTGTGCGTCTCTGCCGCCGTCGAGGCTCTCCCTGACGATGCGCTCATTCGGTGAGAGCCCTCCCGCTGCTCTTCCTCTCGACCGTCAAGGCGATGGCATAGATCCTCGCCGCGTCTTCGAGGTCGTTGGCGGATAGCTCATCGAGGATCGGAGGACGAGTCGGCCCGTCGTTGACCTCGATGCGCTCGTTGGGCTCTCCGACGATGGTACGCTGGGCCGCGGTCGCCACCTTGAGGTTCGCGATCATGTCCTTGATATCGCCCGTGGGGAGGTCCCGGAAGCGAGGAGGGTGGGCGAGGTTGCCGTGCTGGTCGACCTGGAACAGTGAGTAGGTCCCCGCGATCTCGACCGCCTCCCAGAGGCCCAGGTGCCGCTTCTCCATCCGGACGAGCTTGTCCGCGACGTGGTTGCCGCGCCTCTCCACGACCTTCTTGGCGATCTTGCCCTGGGCCTGCTTCCTCGCCCCGTTCCAGTTCCCGAGGACCTTCGAGTTGCCCTTGCCGGAGACCGCCCATATCTGGTCAGGCCGTACCCCGTACTTCTCTGCCAGATCGGTCTTCGTCGGGAACTGCCGAGCCCCGTCCCCATCGAAGACCCCGAACACGAAGTCCCTCCGAATCGACTCCCAGGGGATGTCCGTCCTCACGATCCTCTTCGTCGGGGCCTTCTTCTCTCCCTTCTTCTTCGCCGGCGCCACTAGGCACCCCCAGCAGGATCGCCCTGTGCAAGGTGCCTCTCGCCGCTCTCGGCTGCGTCAGGGTCTATCTCCACCCCATCGAGAGGGAGCGCGCTGGATTCACCCTCTCCGCTAGCCAGGAGCATCTGTCCGTCGCTCTCGTCGGCCCTCCTCGCTGCGTTCGTCATCGCTGCATTCTTCATTCTCCAGGGGAGGTCGAGGACGTTGTGGCATCGCTGGCAGAGGGCGCGGAGGTTCTCCTTGCGGTTGTCGCTCGGGTCCTGGTTCAGGTGGGCGATGGTCAGGACCACCTTCACCGGAGCGCCCCAGACGATAGCGTAGTCGGAGTGACCTAGCGGCTTCTCGACCCAGCCGTCATCCTTCTCGACAGGACGCCACACGGCAGGGTAGTCCTCGCGCCGCTCAATCTGCTCGTAGTTGTCGACCCCGCAGAACTCGCAACGGTTGCCTGCCCTCGCGAGGACAAGCCCGCGGATACGGTTCCACTCCTTCTTCGGCGGGTACAAGCTCTTCATCTCCTCACGTATCGGCATCGGTCTTCTCCTTCGTGATAACACCCAGCTCTCGAAGGAGCCAGGGCAGGCTGAGGTAGTGGACGTGGACGAGCTTCCCGCGCCTCCGGACAGAGAGCCCGATATCCCGGTCCTCGCGGACGTAGAACATCCGGATCGATATCTCCGAGCGGTTGAAGACCTCGATGCCGATAAGCTCGTCGCCGGGTCTCATCGAGGTCTCCGAGGGGCCGGGTCAGAGACGACCGAATCCACGAGGAGGGTCAGGGCGAGGAGGGCGACAGCCGGAGCTACCGCCAGCACGACCGTTACACCGGCGACAGTCTTCGCGATCCGCCTCACCATCCCGCCGCGCTTGCCCCTTGCAAGGGCCTCCGAAATGCTAATGTTCCTGGGTCCTTTCATGTTTTCACCCCGTCCTGCGCGGCCTACTTCCACTGAGCCTTGACTCGCTTCCACTTCGCCTTCTCTCCCTCCCTGGAGGGGCTCTTCCTCGCAGGGGCCTTCCTCTCCAGGAGGACGGGGACGGGCTCAGGGGCGATCTTCGTGAAGGGCTCGACCAGGGGCTCGGGCTCATCCTCGACGATCTCTTCGATGTCGAAGTCACGGACGGGAGGCTCGAAGTCGGCGTCCAGGAGGGGCTCGTTGTCGAGGTAGTCTTCAAGCGGAGGGAGATCGAAGGGCTCATCGAGGAGGTCTTCAAGGTCCAGGTCCTCGCAGTCATCGCAGAGGGGCTCGGGGTCCTCCTCGGCGTCGACGGCGATCCCGACAGAGGCCAGGAGCCGGGAGGCCTTCACCTTCCCGAAGCGGGCTCGCAGGAAGTCCTTGAGCCCGTCGACCGTACCCGTCAGCCTGTCGTGCTCTCGCTGGAGTTGGGCGACGGCGATCCGGACGTCCTCCTGGAAGCCCTGCTTGCGCTTCGACTCGTCATCAGCCTGGGCCTTCGCAGCGACAGCCTCGGCCTCGATCCTCTTGCCCTCCAGGTAGACGTTCCCAATGGAGGTCGCGAGGCCCCCAAGCCCCGAGAGGACCGCGATGATAACTCCGGTCAGGACGCTCTTCTTTGCTCGCTCGGTCATAACGGATCTCCTTCTAGCCGTTGCAGCCGCGGGGGCACTCAGCTCCGAGGTCCCCAACGGCCATGTTCATCTTCCGCCCGCAGGCGGGGCATCGCTTCGTCCCTTCTGGGATCGCGTACCTCTGCACAGCATCCCGAAGCCCCTGCTCGACCTCACCCGCGCTCATCTTCGAGTGAGGGACAGAGATCCTCTGGAGGGCAGCCCCGAGCGTCTCGACAGAGACACCCGACTCCAGGGCGAGGTGAGAGACGCGCTTGACCCCGGCTAGGTTCCGCTGGAGCCTCTTCGCCTTCTCCTGGGCCTCGGCCTTCCTCGCTCGCTTCTCGGCCCCAGAGAGCCGGCGCCGCTTCCTCTGGAGACGATACGAGACGGGCTGGGGGCTCGGCGTCTCCTCGCTCGCATAGGCCGCTCGCCTCGCCTTCCGGAAGGCCAGGGCGATCCCGATGGACAAGAGCGCAGAGAGCCCGATGGCGATCCCGTTCTGCAGCTCGCTCATAGCTTGCTCGCCTCCTCGATGGCGTCGGCCCACGCTCGAAGGAAGGCCGCCGCGCTCTGTCGCTCCTCGGGCGTCCCGATCTCGTAGGTCGGAGCCCCGACCCCAAGGGCCGCGCCCCCGAGGACAGTCGGGGCAAAGAAGCCCTCCCCGCCCGCGATCCCGACCATCGTTCCCGTCGCGCCCTCGTACAGCTCGCAAGCCGCCTCGGGGTCGAAGGGAGGGTATTCAGTCCTGTCGTTTGGCATCTCGCTTCTCCTTTCGCTTGAGGTCGACGTGGTTTGACCATCCGACGTGGCCGCAGTCCTCGCACCGATACTCCCTGGAGACGAGGTCGGACCGCGTCCCGAGGGCGTCCCCACGGCCCGGCGTGAACTTCCTCCTCCGCCCCGTCAGGACAACCCTGTCGAAGTAGCCGTTGCGAGGGTAGCGGTCTCTCCGCCCCCAGGACCGGCAATACTTGCACCGGAAACTCAGCGGGCTACCAGCGTGGCACCCTCGTCCTCCTCCAAGCCCCATGATGCCTCCTCGCCCCCGGAGGGGCCTCTCTCGCGTCGATGAATCCTCAGAGGTAGCTCGACCCCCGTCAAGCTCTTCCGGTCGCTCCTCGACGAAGCTGGCCGTCTCTCCGTTGTCGTGGTCCATAGTCCGCTCCTATCTGCCCCGGTAGTCCGGGTGGTTAAACGAAAAAAGCCCCGGCCCCGACGAGCGGACCCCCGAAGGAGATCGCCATCAGGACCGGGGCTCCGAAGTAGAGGAAGAGGGCGCTCACGCTTCGCTCTCCTCCGTAGGCTTGATACCAGTGACGCAGCTCTTCACGAGGAGGTCCCTCGCGAAGCAGCCGTTGCGGACGCACTTCCAGTCGTAGCCATCGACGTATTCCATCGGGTCGCCACAGGTCGTGCAGCGAGGGGCAGGGCCGATGGAGATCGAGAGGGGCACGATCTTGTCGAACCGCTGAGGGCGTCCCTTGACCAGCCCGTCTCGGCTCGCGTTGAAGCCGGGAGGGAGTTCGTCCCTCGGGACCGTGACCGTCCCGGACGCGGGCTCCGGGGTCCTCTTCACGAGGGCCTCCCTCGCGGCCTCCAGGCTCTCGAAGGTCTCGACGCCGTCGCTCCCTCTCGGAGCGTCGAGGAGGTCCTCCCCCGAGACCCGCCTCCGGCTCTCGTTCCATCGTCGGAGGGAGGCGGAGAAGCGCCTGACCGCCGCGTTTATCGCTCGCCCGATCTCTCGGGCTTGTTCAACCATCCTGCTCGTCGTCTTCATATCTAGTACTGCCCAAGCTTCGGGCAGTTCGGAGGGACAGGGACCGCACGCCCCACATGGTCGTCCTCGTGGACCTGGGCGTCCATGGGGCACTCCTCTCTCGACTCACAGGTGTAGCATCGTGTCTTGATCGCCTCCTTGGCTACGGGGCAGAGGTGAGCCTTCGCGACCTCCTCACCAGAGGCTCTGTCCTCGAAGCTCCCGAGGCTCAGCCCGCACCTACAGCAGCAGAGGATGTCCAGCCCTACGGTCTCGGTCCCTCGGACCTCGAAGGAGCCACCCCCGAGCGCAAAGCGGTCGCCCAGGTAGAGCTTCGTGGAGTCAAGCTCATCGGCCATAACGACTCCTTCGGAGAGGGTCGGGCAGAAGAGCCCTTCATCCTTTCGGATGTGCTCTCCTGTCGGGCGACTACAGTTCAAGCACGTCCCTGATGTCCACGACCCTGGGGTGTACTCCCCGTCGTTGCTAGCAGCGTGGAGGGCTCCGTCCGCGGTCTCGAAGTAGATCACCTTGCCGATCCCGTGAAAGGCCCCCGAGAGGTCGCTCAGGATGTCGTCGGCCAGAGCCCCCGCCCCTCTCGCCGCCGTAGCGACGTCCGCGAGCCGGATGAGGTTCTTGGACAGGACGTGCTCCAGGACCGCGACCCGCTTCCGGAGGACCGCCTTGTCGGCGTGGATCTCCTCGTAATCCTTCCGGAGGAGGCTGAGGGTCTGGGCCCTGTACGCCAGCTCCGACCGGGCGATGGCGAGGAGGGTCCGAAGCTCCAGGAGGACCTCCGAGCCCTTCACCCTCCCGATCTGGCCGAGGCGCTCCTCCCAGACCGAGAAGGCCTCCTCGAATGTCAGCCCCTTCCCTCCGTTCTCCAGAGGTCGGTGGAGAGGGACGAGACGCGCTCTCAGGACCTCCTCGCCAGCGAAGGGAGGTCCCTCACCCTCCCCGTCGCTCTCACCGTCGACAACGTGGACATCCCCTCCGGGGTGGACCATCACCGTCAGCTTCGCCCACGCGGGGCCGTACCCAGCTTCATCGCTCATCGCCTCACTCCTCCTCGCAGCGGCATTCCTTCTCGCCGCAGTCAGCGCAACAGTCCTCGTCCTTGCCCGATCCGAGGAGGGTCCTCCGCGTCTCGGCCATCCCGCCGAGGCAGTCCATGAACTGACGCCCTCCCTCGACCTCCGCATCGAACCGCTCCAGGGCGAGGTTCGCGACCTCTTTCAGGTGCCCCGGCTTTACGCCGAGGGTCAGGTGCTGCCCGTTTTCGCGACTCGGATCGTTGTCGATGACCGCGAACTCATCTCCGTCAAAGAGATACCTCTCGCGGACGACAGGACCCACAGGCGTGCCCTTCTCGATGTGCTGGATCTCAAACCGCCTCTCGACCTCCGCGATATCGTCGCGGTCGATCCCGTTTTCGTCCAGGATAGCCTCGAAGACCTCGTTGAGCGCGGCCATCATCCGAGCGCGGATCTGGTTATAGCTCTCCGCGATGTTCGCCGTGACGTTGACCGACTCGTCGAGGACGCGCATGAGGATCCTCTTGCCCTCGGGCTCGTCGTCGTCCTCGTCGTCCTCGGCCTCTCGTTTGAAGTCAAGCTCGACCATCAAACGAGCCCAGAGAGCGTCCGCCTCCAGGCCCTGATAGAAGAGAAGCTCCCCGAGTTCCCGCTCTCGCTCCTCGTCCTCGGAGGGCTCCTCGACGCCTTCCATCACGCGCTGGGCGTATCGCTCCGTCACCTCCTGGAAGAGGGCCTCCGCGCGGGCTCGTCGATCCTTCGTCCAGTCCCCGGTGATCCCTCCGTCCTCGTCGAGGATGATGGGCTTGGAGAACTCCGCGCTCCCCTTCAGGTCCTCCATAATCGCCGCGAGCCGCGCGATGGCCTCGGGAGCGATGTCGCCTCCCATCACCGCGATACTCGGGA
>ERZ889078.353-NODE-353-length-41509-cov-12.467579_pt1 | contig 41509 bp, 31 predicted proteins | sample MGYA00521266_ERZ889078 | MGnify/ENA primary metagenome ERZ889078 (study PRJEB32303, sample SAMEA104408618) | aquatic metagenome | biome: Brackish water; feature: Pelagic; material: water | place: Baltic Sea | collected 2014-06-16T06:34:00 | depth 76,534 m ... | reverse complement strand
CCGTATGGTAAACAGCATGTCGGCCCTCTCAAGCAGTTTCACCATCCTCTTCCTCTTCTGGTCAATTACCATGATCGCAAAAAAGATCGCTTTGCGTAATAAAGAGGAGATGAACGAAGGAAGAATGTTTGCGATCATGGGCGCCGGACTGGTTGGTTCACTGGCGTATACGTTCAGCGATTCATTCTGGTTTTCAGCAGCAGAAAGTGAAGTGTATGCAATGTCCTCGTTCTTTACCGCGATTGTTTTCTGGGCAATCCTGAAGTGGGAGGAGCATGCCGATGAAGGTCATGCCTATCGATGGCTGATACTGATTGCTTACCTGATGGGTCTGTCTATCGGGGTGCACCTGCTCAACCTCCTTGCGATTCCTGCCATTACTCTGGTCTATTATTTCAAGAAGTACAAGAACCCCAACTGGAAAGGGATTCTCCTGGCATTTGGCGCCTCCATCGTCATACTCGCCATAGTGATGTACATCATTATTCCTATGATCGTAAGCCTGGCAGGCTGGTTTGAGTTCTTCTTTGTAAATTCACTTGGGTTGCCCTTTAATGTAGGACCTGTTGTCTATTTTATCCTGCTGATAGGGTTGATCGTTTGGGGGCTGATATACACCCGGAGGAAACTCAAACCTGTACTCAATGCAATAGTTCTGTCCCTCACTTTTATCCTGATCGGCTACTCCTCCTTCTTCCTGCTGGTGATCAGGAGCAATGCAGATCCGCCTATCGACGAAAACAATCCGGAAAATGCCATGTACCTCCTCTCGTACCTGAACCGCGAACAATATGGCGACTGGCCGCTATTGAAAGGTCAGTACTATAATGCTCCTGTTGTGGACCGGAAAGACGGCAATCCTATCTACGCCAAAGATGAAAAAACCGGAAAATACGTTGTGATCGATGAACGAAAAGGGGTTATCCCGGTCTATGACGAACGGTTCACCACTATCTTCCCGCGAATGTGGGCCAACATGGAGGCACGGTACGGGAATGAATACAAGCGATGGGGCAGGGTCAAGGGAGTCCCGATGCAGGTTACAGAGGGGGATGAGAAAAAAACAGTCGCCAGGCCAACATTCGGTGAAAACCTTCGCTATTTCTGGGATTACCAGGTCATTCATATGTATTACCGGTATTTCATGTGGAACTTTGTAGGAAGGCAGAATGACGTACAAGGATTCGGCAACAAGATCCATGGCAACTGGAAGAGTGGGATCCCGTTCATCGACAGGTGGAGATTAGGCCCCCGTGATATACCCGGCAGCATGCATAGCAACGCAGATAACAGTTTCTACTTTCTCCCGCTTATTCTCGGACTGATAGGTGTCTGGTTTACCGTCAGGAAGGACTATAAAAGTGCCCTTGTGATCGGTCTCCTTTTCCTTATGACCGGGATGGCCATTGTGTTCTACCTCAACCAGTATGCGCCTCAACCCCGGGAACGGGATTATGCCTATGCAGCCTCATTTTATGCTTTTGCTATCTGGATAGGATTGGGCGTGTTTGCTCTTTCAGAGTGGTTGTCAAAGAAATTGAATCCTAAAATCTCAGCCATCGTTGTTACCCTTCTCTCCCTGGCTCTTGTGCCTGCTATCATGGCTCAGCAGGGTTGGAATGACCACGATAGGTCGGGACGGTCATCTGCCCTGGCTATTGCGATCAACTATCTCAACTCCTGTGAACCCAACGCCATCCTGTTTGCCAATGGAGATAACGATACCTTCCCTCTCTGGTATGCACAGGAGGTGGAAGGGATTCGCACTGATGTGCGCGTTGTGAACCTGAGCCTGCTAAATACCGAATGGTATATTGACCAGATGAAACGCAAAGCCTATGACTCAGATCCTGTGCCTTTTTCACTGACAAAGGATAAATACCACACAGGTAACCATGATGTGACTTACCTGCTTGAGGATCCAAAACTGAAAGGGATGTATATCAATGTGAAAGATTTTTTCGATGTGATCAAAAACAACGAAGAGAGGCTGAAGATGAACACACAGGTTGGCATGATAGACTATTTCCCTTCCAAGAAATTCATGGTTACATACGACTCAGCAAAGATGGTCAGCAAAGGGCTTATCCCGGCATCACTGGCTGACAGGATGGATACCATCAGGTGGGATATCAACCGGACAGCTATTGAGAAGAACAACCTGATGATCCTGGATCTGCTGGCAACCAACAACTGGGAAAGACCAGTTTATTTTGTGATGACTACAGGTCCCGACACCTATCTGGGACTTGAGCCCTGGTTTTTTATGGAGGGCCTTACATACAGGTTGCTCCCTGCCAAAGCTCTTCCTTCGGCTGACGGGCAGACCGGTGAGGTAAATACCACACTGATGTTTGATCATGTAGTGAACAAGTTTGAATGGGGGAATATGGAAAAGCCGGGAGTATACATCGATGATAACAATGCCCGCATGATTATGAATCTCAGGAATTTGATGAGTCGCCTGGCTATAGCTCTGATCAATGAAGGTAAGATGGATTCGGCAAAGGTGGTGATGGATATCTCACTTCAGAAAATGCCCGATTCGAAGATTCACTATGACTATTTTGTGCTGCCCATGGCTAACGGTTACTTTGCAATTGGAGATACCATTACCGGAATGGATATCATGAACCGGCTCAACAGGTATAAAACGGAGGAGCTGATCTATTACTTCAGTTTCCCCGATGCCGACCTCCCTGCGCTGGATATGAGCATTCAGGAGGCGCTGTTTACGATTAACAAAATCTCCGAAGCAGCCAGGGATGCTGAGGTAACGGATCTCGCTGAAGCAGCCGAAGGTACATTGAACAAGTATTACGATCTCTTCATGCAGAAAGTATATCGACAGTGAGGAAGAAACTTATCAATCGCCCGTTCATATGTCGCTTTTTTAGCAGGGATCATCTGATTTGTGAGGTTCCGACTACTGAAAAAGAGATCTTCCTTACGTTTGATGACGGTCCGGTCCCAGAGATTACCCCGGCTATCCTTGATATTCTGAAAGAGAGGGAGGTGAAGGCAACCTTCTTCTGTGTTGGGGACAATGTAGCTGCAAACCCCGATCTCTTCGAACGCCTGAGAGAGGAGGGGCATGCGATTGGGAATCACACATACCATCACCTGCATGGATGGAAGAGTCCTCCCGGAGCATATGTAGAGGATGTAACCCGTTGTGAATCCCTGTTTCAGACACACCTGTTCCGTCCTCCTTACGGGAAATTCACCCCCTCGCAATACCTGTTGTTAAAAAACAAATACCTATTTGTAATGTGGAGTGTTCTCACCCGCGATTATAGTCGCCGCGTTAAGCCGGAGCATTGCCTTGAGATTGCAATCCAGAACTCCCGCCCCGGATCCATTGTCGTGTTTCACGACAGCATCAAAGCAGCAGAGAACGTTCTGTATGCCCTCCCACGATTTCTGGATCATTTTCTTGACAAGGGATATAGGTTCAGGGCTCTTACATCATTCCCTGATCCGAGAAACTAAAGAACTCCCGATCTGTTACGATGATATGATCGAGTACCGAAACTTCGAGCAGTTTTCCGGCTTCCACGATCTTATTTGTAATGCGGATATCTGATTCACTTGGCTTGGTGTTACCTGAAGGGTGATTGTGTCCCAGGATGATCCCGGTAGCGTGATAATCCAGCGCTACTTTGAAGATTTTTTTCGGATCAACAACCGTACCTGAGATGCCTCCCTCGCTGATGCACTCTTTCCGGATGAGGCCATTGGCACGGTTCAGTAACAGGATCCAGAACTCCTCGTAAGGCTTATCCTGCATGACAGTATTCAGAACTGCAAAGGCATCCTGGCTTTTTCTGATAAATGATTTCCCGGGTGGAACGGATTCATTTCTGCGCCTGCCCAACTCCAAAGCGGCGGCAATAGCTATCGCCCTTGCCGGTCCTACACCACGATATTTCGTCAGGTCCTGGACTGTAAGTTTTCCCAATTCCATAAGATTATCCCGGGCCCCTTCCAGAATCTCCTTGGCAATCTCAACAGCCGACATTTCATGTGTTCCCGATCCGATCAGGATCGCTATCAGTTCGGCATCACTCAGGGCGTGCCTCCCTTTCAGCATAAGCTTTTCCCGTGGACGGTCCTCCTCTGCCCACTGTTTGATTGTTACATGTTTTGAATACTTTTGCATCTTTTTACCCGTTAATCAGGAAATAGGGCAAAAGGTTATATGTCCAACTGCAAAAAACTTCATCATGGGAAAAGTGGGCCATACATTTATTGATCTGGAAGAGGTTGACTCAACCAACCTATATGCAGAAAGAATGTTACAAAAAGGGTCTGTAGCAGAGGGTACAGTGATTCTTGCGAAGTTTCAGACTGCTGGAATGGGCCAGGACGACCACCAATGGGAGAGTGCATCCGGACAAAACCTTACTTTTTCAATTGTCCTTCATCCCAGGTTTTTGTCACCCGGGCGCCAGTTTCTCCTCAACAAGGTAATCTCTCTCGGTGTGTTGGACTTTTTGGCAGATTATGTAGAAGGAGCAACCATAAAGTGGCCAAACGATATCCTGATCGGATCAAAAAAGATTGGTGGAATCCTGATCCGGATTAATGTGGAAGGAGAGTCCCTGGAGACTGCCATCGTGGGCATCGGGCTCAACGTCAACCAAACGAAGTTTGATCCTAGCCTTACACAGGCTGCTTCGTTGGTTCAGGTTCTCCATCAGGAACTGAAGTTAAAAGAGGCACTGATTCTCCTCTGCAACGCAATAGATATGCGATACTCCCAATTAAAGAACAACAACAATGAGCAACTTAAATCCGATTTCCACCAAAAATTATTGGGGTACAAACTGGAGAGGAAGTTTGTCGTCGATGGACAACAGATTATAGGAATCATTGAGGGTGTTGATGAATTTGGCCGGCTGCTTGTGATCCACCCGGGAGAACCGGTAAAGGCTTATGCACACAAGGAGATCGAATACCTGTTGAAGTGATGAGAGTGATGGGGGTGATGAAGGTGATGAAAGCACAGGGCACAGGGCACAGAGATGAATAGCTTTGTCCTTCGTCCTTCTACCTTGAAATCGTACTTCGTACTTCGTACCTCGTACTTCTAATTATAGCGTTTTCCGAATGTAAAACTCAGATAGAGTGTCAGAAACAGATTCTGCTTAGGGTTATAAGCCATGATCGGAATACCTACAGGAGAGAAGTCGAGGCAGGCACCTGCTTCAAGAGCTTTCGGACGTCTGTTTTTATTCCCGAATTCGAATTCCAGCCCTGCACGTGCATAGATGCCAGGATGAAATTTTAGCTTCAGAATCCCGGCAAGCAGGGATGCCCGTCCGTAGATGTCATCAGCAAAATGTTTTTCAGGGTCGTAACGCTCCTCCTTAAGTTCGTATTCACTCTGGCTGATCGGGTATATGATGTAAAGATACATTGGTTTGGCAAAGCCAACTGTAACACCGCCCATCCAGAGGATACTTAGCTGAACTCCGCCCCAATATGGTTTGCGGTTCAGGACATATTGCTGACCAGTGCCAGCACGAAGGAATGAAACAGAATTCTCTTTCCCATAAATATAGCTCTTGGCATTGGGATAATATGGATTCAGGACACGGATCTCCTTGGCCGATTTATAGGTAGAGTATTCTGTTTCCCACATCCATAGCCTGAGGGCTGTCCGGTTTGTTCCATAGCGAAATTTCAATCCCCATCCGTTTGTGTGAATCAGGACTCCAAGAGCCCACTGTTTTTCAGTCAATACATAATCGGGCAGTGTATCAGGCTCAGGCTGGTACTGGGCTAGCGCAACGTTACCCAGGATACAGATTATGGGGACGAGAATCAAGATCAGATATGCCTGTACTCGTTTCATTTGCTGAAGAGCTGGTGTAGGAATACAAAGGTAATTATAAAATGGCAAAAAAAAGTAGGGGCAATTGATGAATTACCCCTACAAATTATATCACAGACGAATAATCTGTTAATGTCGCTCCATCTGGTATCGGCTTCGCTCTCCGTATGCAGCACATCGCTGGCCGGAGCTGCATGAAGAGACAATCATGCCAACTACTACGATCGTCAACATGGTTATGACGACTTTTTTCATATTTTTGGTGGATAGACTCATATCAAGCGATTTGGATGCAAAATTACGTATTTCTATGTTACTAACAACTTTTTTCAAGAGTTATTGCGTAAAGTTATTAACTGGCAATCGTTCATAATTCTGGCATGGATAAAATCAACCCATTAATTGAGGATAGTTGGAAGATAGTACTCAGCGATGAGTTCAACGAACCCTATTTTGCTTCGTTGAAGCAATTTCTTGTAGAGGAAAAAAAACGTTTCCGTGTGTTTCCTCCCGGTTCATTGATCTTTAATGCATTTGCACATACCCCTCTTGAACAGGTGAAGGTTGTGGTAATTGGCCAGGATCCATATCATGGATTCGGGCAGGCACACGGACTCTGCTTTTCGGTTCCTGAAGGAGTCCCTCCACCTCCCTCTCTTACTAATATTTTCAAGGAGATTAAGGCAGATCTGGGCATTGCTGCACCAGCACACGGGAATCTCACCCGGTGGGCTGATCAGGGGGTATTGTTACTGAATGCAATGCTTACTGTTCGTGAAAATCAGGCTGGTTCACATCAGGGCAAAGGATGGGAACAGTTTACCGATGCAGCAATCAGGGCTTTATCGGAGAAACGGGAGGGGTTGATATTTCTGCTCTGGGGAAATTACGCCATTGCAAAGAGAGCACTAATTGACTCCTCGAAGCATTTTATCCTTACCGCCTCTCATCCTTCTCCTCTGTCGGCATCCAGGGGATTTTTCGGATGCCGGCATTTCTCGCAGGTTAATGCGCTGCTGAACCAAATGGGAAAAGAGGAGATCGACTGGAGTTTGGGCTAATGAGAACAGGCATCTTTATCACTTACCAGTTTATTCTCCAGAAAAAGTGTGACAGCATTTAATGCTTCCTTTTGCCGTGTGATATAGATCTCTTTCCCTGCATGGGTAAAATCTTCCTGAAGCCTGTATCCCATGCCCCCGGCTATGACAACCTCACAATCTGCCAGGCCGTTAAGGATTCGGCTGTGAGAATGATGTCCATGCTGACCAGCATGATGATCATATTCTTCTCCGTGACATTGACCTTGTTGTGGCCCACATTGGTGTTGCTGACCTGGTACATGATGGGTTAAGGTGTTGAACCGGTATTCTGTCGATAAGATTTTTCCGTCTGACACCTGGAAAATGATAAATCCCCGTGTACGTCCAAAATGAGGTGCTAATGAGAAATTATCATTACTTGGAATTGCGATCTTCATTGTTTTTATCTCCTTTTTTTTTATTTATTATTTGATGATGATAGCTGCCTTCCCTGACCATACCTCGTCATCTCTTGATTGTCTGTTTTCATAGTATAATCTCCTCCTTCGATGATGATTGCTTTTCCCAGGACAAACGCTGTTGCAATGCTTCTCCTGGCCTGGTCGTAAACCCGGGAAAGTGTCGACCGGGAGATTCCCATTTCATCTGCCGCTTCGGCATGGGTCCTTCCAAGATAGTCTACCAGACGGAATGCTTCGAATTCCTCCAGGAGCAGGATAACAGGATCCAGATCCTGTGTGGCAACCCCAAATGGTCTGTATCCTTCTATTTCAGGATGATTGGCAACGAACCGCTTAAATTTTGGTCTGGGCATGCGAAACAAAAGTATTGGTAATAATGAACATATGTTCAGAATAGTGTGTGATAATTGTCACATCTTGTGCGTTATTGTTACTTATAATTCAGAGAATACCTAATTTCGTAGTATTGAGAAAAATCATTAAAATATCTAACGAATGAACGCACCAATCAGGTCAACCTGGATTGCTATATTTGGCATTCTATTTCTAACAGCTTTTATTTTGAACGGGTGTAAAAAAGAGGACCCCGCACCGCCCACTCCACCTGATTTTGGTGGAATATCCATCCAGTTTAATCATGTGTTCAACGGAATCCCACTTGTACTTGATTCACTTGCATGGAGTGATGATTTTGGTAATGAATTTGAAGTCAATGAGTTGCAATATTTCATCTCAGATGTTCGTCTGCATTTGCATGGAGGAGGTGCTTATCAGATTGGGTCATCGGATGGCATTCACTATGTTGATGCCCGTATCCCTGCATCACATCAGTGGTATCCTGGGGATCAGATCCCTTCTGCAACATACGATTCTGTTTCATTTACGTTTGGATTAAGTGCGGTTAAGAATCTCTCAAACCGGTTTCCTGATCCACCTGAGCGGGATATGTTCTGGCCTGAGCTTCTCGGGGGAGGCTATCACTATATGAAACTCAACACAAAATGGAAAAATGATTCGGTGCCTGAACTCAGACCATTTATGATGCACCTGGGAATCGGTCAGATCTATGATCTTAATAAACCGGACTCGATCATCGGCTTTGTCCAGAATTTCTTTTTTGTCAAATTGGATAGTTCAGCTTTCACGATTGAAGCCGGAAAGCAGAAAGCCCTTGTGATCACGATGCATCTGGATCGATGGTTTGATGGCCCACCAAATGCTTTCAACCTCGCCATCCTACCCCAGGGTATCATGCAGAACCAACCATTGATGCATGAAGTTTGTCTTAATGGACGAGGAGTGTTTACCTGCCAACTGCCAACTGCCAACTGAGAACTCCACTTATGAACCGAATAACACTGTATATAATCATTTTCCTGGCACTTTTTTCCTGCAAAAAGAGTGATCCGCCTGTCTCCTCCTATCAACCAACTCCTTACCAGATCGTGATTCCATTCCGCTTTCCGACACAATTAAATATTCCGGACGACAACCCCATGACTGTTGAGGGAATTGAATTGGGCAGGATGCTCTTTTATGACGGCCGTATTTCGGGTTCTGCTCATCCCGACTCCATGATGACCTGTGCTACCTGTCATCTTCAATCCCGCTCCTTTGAATGTGGTATTGACCATCCAAAGTATACAGGAGGACATCCTTTCGGTGTGACAGGGATTCCCACTCCTCATTATATGATGCCAATGATCAACCTGGTGTGGACCCACACAGGTTATCTCTGGAACGGCAAAATATATCCTGATAATCCGGCACCCGGTATCCGGCATCTGGAGGACCTGGTTTGGATGGCTATCATTGCCCCACATGAGATGAACAGCGATACCAATAAGGCAAAAATATTGATCCAGAGCATTTCAGGCTATCCGGAAATGTTCCAAAAGGCATTTGGGAGTTCGACTGTGACAGTGAGAAATATGGGGAAAGCAATTGCCCAATTTGTTCGCACCCTGATCAGTGCGGATTCTAAGTTCGACAGTTATCTCAAGGGCGAAGTTCAACTGATGCCCAATGAACTTAATGGATATGTCCTTTTCATGACTGAGCAAGGGGGAGATTGCTTCCATTGTCACGGTGGAGAGGGGAATCCACTCTTTACCACAAATCTGTTTTACAATAACGGAAAAGATTCTGTGTTCACCGATCCTCGTGACCGGTATCAGGTTTCGGGCGACCCAAGTGATATCGGGGCCTACAAAGCTCCCACTCTTCGTAACCTGATTTTTACTGCTCCTTATATGCACGATGGAAGATTCAAGACAATCGATGAGGTTATAGACTTTTACAGCTCAGGGCTGGTTTGGTCCCCATACGTCAACCCCCTGATGCACCATATTTCTTCCGGAGGCAACCAGCTAACACCAGCTAAAAAAGCAGACCTGAAGGCGTTTCTGCTAACCCTGACAGACAGTTCCTTTGTGAACAACCCTGCTTTTGGGATGCCCGATTTACCGTGAAAATAGTAATTTTACATTTTGCATTTTACAATTGAACTGATCCAGTGATCGTATTCCCCAACGCCAAAATAAACCTCGGCCTTCATGTCGTTGAAAAACGTACTGATGGCTTTCACAATATCGAAACGGTGTTTTACCCCGTCAACCTCTGCGATGCACTCGAGATCATTCCAGGTGATCAGGAAAAGACTGAATTCACCATCTCCGGTTTACCTCTCCCAGGTGATCCGGAAACAAACCTGGTGATGAAAGTGGTAAGATTGATGACAGATGCCGGATCCCGGATGCCGGATACTCCCCTCCCTTGCTTCCGTATCCACCTCCACAAAGTCATCCCCAGCGGCGCCGGTCTGGGTGGAGGCTCCTCAGATGCTGCTTCTGCATTGAAGCTTGTGAACGAACTCTGGAAAATGGATTTGTCAGTCCCGCAACTTCAGGATCTTGCAGGACAACTGGGTAGCGATTGTGCCTTCTTCATCGAAAACCGCCCGGTTTTTGCCACCGGAAGAGGGAACATGCTTGAGCCAATCGAACTGGATCTCTCAGGATACCAGATCGTAATCATAGTGCCACCTGTTCATGTCAGTACCCCTGAAGCATACAGGATGGTCTCCCCCGCCAAATCCGTTCGCTCCCTGAAAGAGATTATCCGGTTACCTGTTGAGGAGTGGAAAGACAACCTCAGCAACGACTTCGAAAAGCCGGTCATGAACAAATACCCGGTGATCCGTGAGATCAAAGAGGAGTTGTACAACAAGGGAGCCCTATATGCTGCCATGAGCGGTAGCGGGTCAGCAGTGTATGGAATGTTCAGTGGGCAGGTGGCAGTTGGCAGTTTGCAATTCGATCCCTCATTCTTTATCAGCCGAAAGCTCCATCAGGCGTAGCCTCCATCAGCCGAAGGCTCCATCAGGCGCAGCCTCCATCAGCCGAAGGCTCCATCAGGCGTAGCCTCTATCAGCCGAAGGCTATTACTTCGGCGTTTTCCACAACATAAACACCGCTATCACTGAAAAGAAGATATTTGGTAACCAGACAGCCAGCATTGGCTGGATGCTTCCAAAGGTTCCGAATACTGCTGATATCTGCATAAAGAGGATGTAAAAAAAGGTGAGGGCAAGGCCTAACCCGAGGTGATATCCGATGCCTCCCCTTACTTTTCTTGAAGATACAGCCACTCCGATCAGGGTGAGAATGATAGTCGCGAAGGGGTGGGCAATGCGTTCGTATTGTTTGACCTGGTAATGGATCACATCAGGATCCCCGCGAAGGAGTTTTTTCCCTATCACCTCCTTGAGTTTCACGTATCCCAATACTTTGATCTCCTCAACATCTTCAATAAAATCTCCTGGTTTGATCGGCAATAATGTATCCATGCTCAATCCCTTGGTAATTGATTCCTCCAATCCATTTATTTTTCTGATAAAATATTGGTCGATTTTCCATTTTCCAGTAAGCGTATCAAAAGAGAACTTATCTCCTTTGAGTTTATATTTTAGAGTTGTCCCGTCAAACTCCTCCAGGGAAAACTTCCAGCCGGAGTTAGTTTTCAGGTTGAAGTTCTCCATGAAAATGAAGGTTCCCGGACTTATTTGCTTATGGACGTTCATGTCGCTGAATCTCTTTGGATCACGGATATATTTGTTCTCAAACTCAAACATCGTCTGGTTGGTGTAAGGAATGATAAAATTAGCCAGTAAGAATGAGAGAAGTCCAAGTATCATCGCTGAGACAAGAAATGGAACCAGCATCCGCCAGAAGCTGATCCCGCTACTGAGTATGGCGATGATCTCGCTTCGGGATGCCATCCTGGAGGTAAAAAAGATAACGGCGATAAAGGTGAGTAAATAGCTGAAGAGGTTGATGAAATAGGGGATGAAATTCATGTAGTAATCGAAGATGATCGCTCCGAGAGGGGCGTCATTTTTAAGAAAATCATCTATCTTCTCCGAGATGTCAAAAACGATCACGATGAAGATTAACAACAACAGGGTAAAGGCAAATGTACCCAGGAACTTCTTGATGATATATAGATCGATCTTTTTCACAGGTCAGAGTCGTTGCATTAGTTGAATCACCATCTTCTCTTTCCAGCTCCGGAAGTTCCCACCCCGGATTTGTTTGCGCGATTCATCCATGAGCCACATATAGAAGCCCAGGTTATGAACTGTTGCAATCATAGCCGCCAGCATCTCTTTCGAAATAAAAAGGTGCCGGAGAAATGCTTTTGAATAGTCCTTATCAGCAAATATATCGCCTTCCGGATCCAGCGGGGAGAAGTCGTCCCGCCACTTTACATTCTTAATATTGATGATCCCCTGACGGGTAAAGAGCATGCCATTCCGGCCATTCCGGGTAGGGATTACACAATCGAACATATCCACACCAAGCGCAATGTTTTCAAGTATGTTGGCTGGCGTTCCAACGCCCATAAGGTATCGGGGTTTGGAAGCCGGAAGAATTTTATTGACAGTTTCTGTCATCTCATACATCACCTCAGCCGGTTCACCAACCGATAATCCGCCAATGGCATTCCCTTCCGCATTACATGAAGCAATGAACTCAGCCGATTTTTCACGCAAATCTTTATATACACTTCCCTGCACAATAGGAAAAAGGCTCTGGTTATAGCCATGGGGACAAGTAGTTATCGCGAAATGGTCAATGCAGCGTTTCAACCATCGGTGGGTCCGCTCTGTCGACTTTACTGCATAGTCGTATTCACAGGGGTAAGGAGTACATTCGTCGAATGCCATGATGATGTCAGCGCCCAGGGCACGCTGGATATCGATTGCCGACTCGGGTGTAAAGGTATGTTTGGAACCATCGATGTGCGATTGGAAGACCACACCGTCCTCCTTGAACTTTCTGATATCGGCCAGAGAGTAAACCTGGTAGCCGCCACTATCGGTCAGGATGGGTTTGCTCCAGCCATTGAACTTATGAATTCCACCGGCAGCCGAAACAATATCAGCTCCTGGCCGAAGATACAGGTGGTACGTATTTGAGAGCATGATCTGGGCTCTGACATCCTCCCGCAGCTGGTTCATGTGGAGTGCTTTAACCGCTCCGGCAGTCCCCACAGGCATAAAAAAGGGAGATTCAACAGTTCCGTGATCGGTTCTTAGCGAACCGGCCCGGGCAGAAGATCCAGGATCTGTATGAGTGATTGTGAAGGTCATGAATTGCGAAGAATCTTCTCTTTGAATGCTCTGAAAAGCACAGATATTAACTGTTGTCGCAATTTTTCGACAAAGGTAGGGTTTATTTTAGGAGATTGAATAAATTTGCCGTTACCACCTGTTAAATCTTGTTAAATGCCAGAAGCATTCGTAAACCCAAATCCGTTACTCTTCTTCCTCTTTATCCTCTTTGGATTTTGTTTCCTGGTGCAGATGGCATTTTATTGGATAATCTTTTTCAGGGTTGGAAAAAGGTATAAGCCACAAGGCACGAGGCATGAGGCATCAGGCATGAGGCATGAGGCATCAGAATCATTCGTAACTCGTAAATCGGACATCGGAGATTCTCTTAAGGGGGTTTCTGTTGTCATTTGCGCCCACAATGAATACCACCATTTGATTCATACGTTACCTCAGATCCTTGAACAGGATTATCCGTTATTTGAAGTTGTAGTGGTGGATCATGCCTCTGATGATGATACTGCGTTCCTGTTGTCGGAACTGACAGACAAATACAAACACCTGAAGGTTGTATCAATCAAAAAGGATCTTAACTTTTTTACCGGGAAGAAGTTTCCACTTTCAATCGGGATCAAATCAGCAAGTCATGAGATCATCCTACTTACGGATGCCGACTGCCGTCCCGCAGGCAACCAATGGATCAGGTTAATGCAGGAAGCCTTCATAAACGATAAAGAAATCATCCTTGGATATGGAGCTTATGAGAAGCGTAAAGGGATATTGAACGCACTGATCCGATTCGAAACTGTGCAGGTGGCTATCCAGTATCTCTCTTTCGCAATGGCAGGTATTCCATATATGGGAGTCGGACGGAACCTTGCTTACAGGAAGAGTCTCTTTTATCAGGAGAAAGGTTTCATCTCGCATTACCGTATCAGCAGTGGTGACGACGACCTCTTCATTAACCGGGTGGCCCGAAAGAAAAATACCGGTGTGCAGAGAGATCCGGGGGCTTTTACCTATTCAGAGCCCAAAATATCGACCGGAAAATGGTTCACTCAGAAGAGACGTCACATGACAACCGGGTCTCATTACAGGTTTATACACAAGTTTCTGCTTGGATTGTACAGTTCAACACAACTGCTCTTCTGGCTATTTCTGGTTCTGCTTCTTGCCTGGAACTTTGCCTGGTTGTTTGTTTTAAGTGTACTTTTGCTGAAATGGGTAAGTCAGTATGTGGTTGTTGGACGGTGTATGAACAGACTTCAGGAAAAGCAACTAATTGCGTGGATCCCGCTGCTGGAGTGGGTAACCCTTCTCCTTCAGATAGTGATTGTAGGATCGAACTTTATTGTCAAACCCCGTAAATGGAAGTAGCCACTCATCTTACCGAAAAGGCACGACGCGATTACAGGCTAGTCATTAAAGCCCGCGAAAACGGGGATCAGAAAGCGTACGCGGAGCTGCTGAATAACTATCGGGATTCTCTCTATTTCCTACTTCTGAAGATGACCAATAACCCTACTGATGCTGAAGATCTGACAATCGAAGCATTTGGGAAAGCCTTCAGGAATTTGCATCAATATTCTCCCGAATTTGCTTTCAGTACCTGGCTCTTCAAGATCGCTGCAAACAATTGTATTGACTTCCTGCGCAAATCCAAGCGAATCATATTTGCAGAAAATCCGGGTGAGAACAGTGGCAACAGTGATGATTACCCGTTCAACATGGTCGCTACTACCCTGAGTCCGGAAGAGAAAGTGATTGAGAAACAGAAGATAAAACTGATGCATGAGGTTGTGGAGAAGTTGAAGCCGCACTACCGCAACCTGATCGAGCTACGCTACTTCAAAGAGTGGTCCTATGAAGAGATCGCTACAGAGCTTGACCTTCCGCTTGGAACGGTTAAAGCCCAGCTTTTCCGTAGCCGGGAGTTTCTTTACCAGATCCTCAAACATCAGGAAGAGAAGATTTAATCTTTTTTTATTGTGAACTCAAATGTAGAGCCTCGCCCGGGTTCCGTTTCCAAGTTTATCATCCCTCCAAGTCCTTCAACCAAAGTTTTAACTGTGGCAAGACCAATCCCCGTGCCTGTCCTGCCCTCTCTGTCCAGCCTGGATGTCGTTTCAAAAATCTGAAAAATCCTCTCCCTGTCTTCATCCTGGATTCCCGGGCCATTATCTTCTATAGTGAAACGAACAGAGTCGTCTGTTTCCAAGACACGGATGGAGAGTTTTATCACCTCTTTATCATTGTATTTAATGCCATTCGTTATTAAATTGATCAGGATCTGTTCCAGTGCTATCCTGTTAGCGAAAACAACGATCTCATCATGAGGCAATGTGTAAATTACTTCGTTTCCGGCATCAACCAGTGTAACAACTTTTCCTATTATTTCACCTATATTTAACTCCTCTTTTTTAGCAGATATCAGGTGAGTGTTTTTGCTGTGCTGTAAGATCCCATCAATGAGAAGAAGGAGTTCTGTCGACGAACTTCCGATATGACCGATGAATTCCTTTACTTTTGGTTCCAGACCGGCTGAGTATTTTGATTCAATAAGGTCGGTAACCATTCTGATATGTCCTAATGGAGACCGTAAATCATGTGCTGTCACATCCGCAAACCGGGTTAAGGCATGGTTTTGTGATTCCAGTTCATAATTCAGGGTTTCTAATTTATATCTATTCTTTCGAAACTCGAATAATTTGATAACCTGATTTGAGAGTCCCTCAAGGGCTTTCAATTGAGTCTCATTCAGATCATTAGGCTTATCATCAATGACACACAAAGTTCCCAGGGAAAACCCTCCAGGATTAACAAGGGGTACTCCTGCATAAAAGATTATATATGGATTACCGGTTACCAGGGGATTATCATGAAACCTGATGTCCTTTCTTGAATCAGGCACTATCAGGATATCATTCTGATTGTTGATTGCGTGTGCACAGAAAGCAATGTTTCTCGGTGTTTCAGTTGAATCAAAGCCATAGTGGGATTTAAACCATTGCCTTTTATCATCAATTAAGCTGATCAGCGATACAGGAGTCTGACAAATCTGGGAAGCCAGATAAGATATATCTTCATACTCTGCTTCTGGTAGGGTATCCAGGATTGAATACTCCTTAAGGGCATGTAACCGTTCGGTCTCATTCTCTGGTATTGCCGGGAGTTGCATCTATTAGGTATTATTGATGCAAATATAGACAATTATTTATAATTAGTCTAAATATTTTTAAACAATTAACAGAGAAAAACAGGGTATGTATTTTCTTTCTTTGACAATCAAAAAACCACAATTTTCCTGACAACACTTTCTTTGTTGGAAAAGAACCGGAGAAAATAGATCCCTCTGCTTCTCCCTGCAAAGTTGAGTGTGACTGATTGCATGTTACTGGCGTCTCTTTCCTGAAGCAATTTTCCCGATTCATCAACAATCTGGATAATCATGCTCTCAAAGGATGTTAAAAAGGTGATCCGAAGAATATCCTTAACGGGGTTGGGAGCTAATGTTATCAGGCTTCTTATGCTCTTTTCCGGAATGGCTGAGATGTTATTATTTGCGGTGATAAGCCAGAGTTCCGGATCCAGTAGCACAGAATCAACCTGGAAGGGGATTGAAATGTCGAAAACTTCACCTGAAAAGGTATTGTCCAGTCTGATAATCGTGTCTTGTGTCAGGTTTTTAAGTTGGATGGGCAGTGCTAACTCAAAAAATGGTACTGATGGGTGTGACTGTGTTTGACTTATGGCAATGGATAGAGTATCTCCCGTTTGGGTCCAGTTTATCTGATAAGAGGGGAAACCCTGTCCGGTGTACCAGTCGTTGAAATACCATGTAAGATCCTGGCCCGAAGTGGCTTCAAGGTGCGCTTTCAAATCATGGGTACGGGCAAATCCATAAGTAAGGTTCGGGTCGTACAGGTAATTGTTGACCGCTGTGAAGAATGCTAAATCCCCGATAACCCATCGCAGTTGATGCAGGATCATTGCCCCTTTGGCATAACTGAGCCTGGAGTTGAAGATACGGCTCACGCTGGTGGTGTCATCACACCATACGGAGCCATCAGGCTGACTGGTTACCTTGTCGATCCTGTTTCGTTTAAATGGCATCCACCACTCGCCATTAAACATGTGTTCATATGTGAGTCCAGAGAGGTAGGTGGCAAATCCTTCATTCAGCCAGATATCTTCCCAACTGCCACAGGTGACCATATCGCCAAACCACATATGGGCCAGTTCGTGTGCGACCAGCTCATGCCCGAACGAACCCATGAAACTAAAGGTCTGATGCTCCATTCCACCGCCCCAGTTAAACTGGCAATGGCCGTATTTCTCATTGGCAAAGGGATAAAGTCCGAACAGGGTGTCGAAGAGTTGCATGACCGGGATCACACGCGGGGTTTGGGAGGCGGCTGAAGCAGAATCTTCGGGATAGACGTAATTCAACACTTCAACCAGGGTGGATTCAAACGGGACCCAGTCGGAATAGCTGGCATAGTTGGTTACTGCCATGCAAACCAGGTAGGTGGCGATCGGATAGCGGTGTTTCCAGTGACATGTCTTGTCATTTCCACTGATCACCTCCGAAACCAGGATGCCGTTACTGGCTCCTCTGTAAGCAGCAGGACTGGTAATGATGACATCAATGGAGTCGGCCTTGTCGGTGAGGCTGTTTTTACATGGCCACCAGTCACTCGCTCCGTAAGGTTCCGAGAGGGTCCACATTACCGGCACTCCTTCGTGCATTTCGGTAGCGAACGAGCCAAATCCAGTGGTAGGTGGCACACCATGATAATAAACGGAGACAGAGTCGGGATCAAAGATGTTAATGGGTGCCGGCAGAGGGATAGTCAGCATTTCATCTGCATGGATAAAAGGGACAGAACTGGTATGGTATTTCACTGAATCAACTGTCAGGGAATCACTGAGATTGAACCGAATGGTATCAAACCCGGCAGAGATCGGCGCAAAATAGGTGGTTATCTCTCCCCGGATGTAACGTTGAGCAGGATCGACATGCCAAACACAACGATGATAATGTATATCGTAATCGGTGATCAGATTACCGGTTGGCTGATACAGTCTGCCCAGGTTTGCCTTCATCTCCATGGCTGCTATTTCATCAAGCTGATCGAAGGGTAGCTTCTGTTGCGCTGTCACAAAAAGTGTGGCAAAAACGAGTATGGTTGATAGCTTGAATGTAATCCACGATTTTTTCATTTCCGGCTTTTCAATTAATTAATATCAACTCAAAGTTACGATTTCTTTCGACTCAATGCCAGATGCACTGTGAATAGTGTTCGTATATTCTTTTTCAGTTATCTTTGTTCTGTGAGCTTCACAATCGACAAACAAACCCTGGAGGATCTGGAACTTTTTTCCAGGTCCAAAGATCAACCTTCTGTTTTTCGGTTCTTTGCCGATGTCAGGACACATGGGGGAAAACTGGCTTTGCAACACATGATGCAGTCCCCCTCCAATGATCCTGAATTTTTGCAGAAACGAGTGGACCTCATCCGGTTTGTTCATGACCAACAGCTCTGTTTCCCATTCATTCCGGGGGAAGTGGATCATCTGGAGCACTACTACCTGCCCCTTCACTCCCCACCGTTGCATGATAATTATATTGATTCGGCGGTTGATTGGTTCCGGAGTAAAGTTAAACCGAACAACAATTATTACCTCGCATTCAGGGGAGTACATTTTGTCAGAAACCTGATTCAGGTACTGGATGAGTTTTGTCGCGAAATTGGATCAGATTTCCCCGAGTTCTATCTCAACCTGAAGCTTGATATTGAAGGACTTCTTCAGCAGAAGGTATTCAGACAGTTAGCAGGGTATCACCGAAGGTTAATCTCGTTTCGTCAGATCAACCATTTTGATTATCTCCTGAGAAGTAAAGGGAAAGAAGAGATCAGAAAACTGTTGAACTACGTATATCAGATTGATGCAATTGAATCGGTTGCCCAGGTGGTCAGAAACCGGAACCTCGCTTTTCCTGAGTTCCTACCTGGTGAATCAGAGGACATAGAGATCAAAGGTTTGTATCATCTGTTTCTTGAGGAACCCGTTCAGAATGATATTTGTATCGGTGAAGGTAAAAATATGTGTTTCGTAACAGGCCCGAATATGGCCGGAAAATCTACTTTCCTGAAGGCTGTCGGACTCTGCATCTACCTAGCGCATATCTGATTCCCTGTTCCGGCGAAATCAATGAAAACGGCAGTTTTTAACGGATTGAGTACTACCATAAACCTTCGTGATGATCTGAACCTGGGTTACAGCCATTTTTATAGCGAAGTGCGGAGAGTTAAAGAGGCTGCGACCAATATCCGGGAGCAACAGCGGATGGTGGTCATCTTCGATGAGTTGTTTCGGGGAACAAATGTCAGAGATGCCTTCGAAGGATCATTATGGATCATCAATGCACTCCTTGAGATACCCGATTCCCTGTTCTTCATCTCAACACATTTGATCGAAGTTGCCGATAAGATCACCAATCCCGGAAGCGTCTTATTCAGATATCTGGACATCACAATGGAAGAGGACCAACCGGTCTATTCCTATTTGGTCAAAGAGGGTATCTCGGAAGAACGACTGGGACTATTGATCCTGAAGCGGGAGAAAATCCTTGAGCTACTTAAACCGGAATGATTGTGTTGATGTCTACTGATAAGTAATAATGTTTAATTCCCTTGTCTTTGCCAATCAATGAGTTATTATGCCTTTTCATTTAGATTCAACATCTTCCCGGTTAAACCCTATAAGCCTGCGATTGGACTGATCATCCTGTTGCTGGTTTGATTGCTCAAGTTGCTTTAGGTATTCGAATATTAACAGGATTTGCTGATCCTGTTCAATGTCGTTCTTTTGTAACTGATCGAGTTTTCGCAGAATCTCTGTATGAGTCTCGAGCAAATGACGCATTTTGGTAAATACCCGAATAATCTGGATGTTTACCATGACAGCTCGATCACTGTGTAATACACTTGAAAGCATTGCCACACCCTGTTCTGTAAAAGCATTAGGTAATTTTCTTGTACCACCCCAACTTGATGTTCCAGATTGGAATATCAAGTCATCGAACTCCCATTTTGTTAACTGGAACATAAAATCATCAGGAAAACGCCTTATATTCCGTTGCACTGCTTTATTTAGATTCCCGGTGCTCACTCCATATAGGGTTGCTAAGTCCACATCAAACATCACTTTCTGATTGCGGATCAAATAAATTTTACTCATGATCACTTCCGCTGGAACTGTCAGTTCATTTTCTTCATTCATGGAAGGAAATTTTAATGGTTGCTGATTCCATTTTGACATTAATCGGGTTTAGTAGTAAAAAGTAATACAGAGTGGTACATGTTTTTCTGAATAAATTTTCAAACAGGAAAACCCCTTTGCAATTGGAAGTAATGATGCGCAATTGGCTCCGCCGAGCTCAGCTTTGCTACGGTTCATGACAATCCGTGTGCAATTCCTTTATATTTGTAGTCGTAAACGTTTTTCCATATGACATTCAAAGACCAAATCCTCCAAGGAATCCCCGATACGCTTCCTACGCCACAGCCTTATGATCCCAATGCCAACCATGCTCCGGTACGGAAAGATATTTTATCCCGTGAGGAGAAGCAACTGGCACTGAAAAATGCATTGCGCTATTTCGATAAAAGGCATCATGCAGTTCTGGCACCCGAATTTGCCGAAGAGTTAAAAAGTTTCGGACGGATTTATATGCATCGTTTCCTGCCTGCCTATGAGATGTTTGCCCGACCGATCTCCGAATATCCTTACCAGTCGATCCAGGCAGCCGCCATCATGCTGATGATTCAGAACAACCTTGATCCGGCAGTGGCACAACACCCCCATGAGTTGATTACCTATGGCGGGAACGGGGCTGTATTCCAGAACTGGGCGCAGTACCTGCTCACCATGAAGTACCTGGCGGAAATGACCGACGAACAGACTCTTGTGATGTATTCGGGTCATCCGATGGGATTGTTTCCCTCTCACAAAGAGGCACCCCGGGTGGTGGTCACCAACGGCATGATGATTCCCAACTACTCCAGCCAGGATGATTGGGAACGATACAATGCCCTGGGTGTAACTCAGTATGGACAGATGACAGCAGGATCTTACATGTATATTGGCCCGCAGGGAATCGTTCACGGAACCGCCATCACGGTACTCAACGCAGCCCGGAAGGTAACCTCCGACGGCATTGCCGGGAAAGTGTTTGTTACTTCAGGTCTTGGCGGGATGTCGGGGGCACAGGCAAAAGCCACTGTCATTGCCGGTGGGATAGCAGTCATCGCAGAAATCAACCCCAAGGTAGTGAAGAAACGGCATGAGCAGGGATGGGTTGATGAAGTCTATACCGATCTCGACAAACTGATACACCGAATGATATCTGCCCAGTGTGGTCGTGATGCCATTTCACTGGCTTACCATGGAAACGTTGTGGATCTCTGGGAGAAATTTGCTGACGAGGAGCTTCAGGTGGAACTGGGTTCCGATCAAACATCTCTGCATAATCCCTGGGCCGGAGGTTACTATCCGGTAGGATTGACCTTTGGGGAGTCAAATGAGCTTATGGTAAAAGACCCTGCGAAGTTCAAAGAGGAGGTGCAAAAATCGCTCAGAAGGCAGGTTGAAGCCATTAAGAAGCTGACTGACAATGGAATGTACTTCTGGGACTATGGCAATGCGTTTCTCCTGGAGGCATCCCGCGCCGGGGCGGATATTGTTAAATCAGACGGAACCTTTATTTATCCCTCCTATGTTCAGGATATCATGGGACCGCTCTTCTTCGACTACGGATTCGGGCCATTCCGGTGGGTGTGTACCTCGGGAGACCCGAAAGACCTGCATATCAGCGATGAAATAGCTGCGGCGGTTCTGGATGGGATAGCTGCTACCGCTCCTAAAGAGATTGAAATGCAGCTTCGGGATAACATCCACTGGATACGGGAAGCCGGGAAGAATAACCTCGTAGTTGGTTCGCAGGCTCGTATTCTTTATGCCGATTGTGAGGGACGTTCCAAAATTGCTGCAGCGTTCAACGAAGCAATCCGGGATGGCAGGATTTCAGCACCAATCGTGATTGGACGGGATCATCATGATGTATCCGGCACAGACTCTCCTTTCCGCGAGACCTCAAACATCTATGATGGCTCCTCATTCACAACCGATATGGCTATTCAGAATGTCATTGGTGACAGCTTCCGTGGAGCAACCTGGGTGTCGATTCACAACGGTGGCGGGGTAGGCTGGGGCGAAGTGATCAACGGAGGCTTTGGGATGTTATTAGACGGCACGGAGACTGCGGACTGGCGACTTCGAATGATGCTCCACTGGGATGTCAACAATGGAATCGCCCGCCGGGCCTGGGCCCGGAACGATGAAGCGATCTTCGCAATTCAACGTGCCATGAAAGATGAACCTCTTTTACAGGTTACCTTACCTAACCTGGTTGATGAAACAGACATCAAAGATCTGTTTTCTTGACAAATGGCATAAACAACTCGATGAAACATACGTTATTGGCTAGGCAATTTTCGCGTTAAAGAATAACTTTGCTTCGATACCATCTGGACCATGTAACCATAAACAATCTGATATGAAATCTTATTATTATCTTTTTGCAGCCATGATTCTTTTTTCTATCATTGCCTGTAAGCAACAGATCAACGTGACCTATCCCGAAACAGCAAAAGTTGACACCGTTACTAACTACTTTGGAACAATGGTAGCCGATCCTTACCGTTGGCTTGAAAATGACACTTCTTCGGAAACCGAAGCCTGGGTCAAAGCAGAAAATGCGGTGACTGACGCCTATCTGGCACAGATTCCCTACCGTGAGAAAGTTCGCGAAAGACTCGAAAAGATCTGGGACTACCCCAAATTCGGTGTTCCTTTCCAGGAGGGGAGTTACTTCTTCTATTTCAAGAACGACGGCCTTCAGAACCAATCAGTTCTTTATATCAAAAACGGCATCGAAGGAGAACCTGAAGTGCTGCTCGATCCAAACTCATTCAGTGAAGATGGTACAGTTGCTTTAGCGGGTCTTTCTGTATCCCGCGATGCCAGATACCTGGCCTACAGCACTGCTGCCAGCGGATCAGACTGGAACGAAATTCATGTGATGGAGATAGAGGGACGTAAAGAACTCACGGATCTCCTGAATTGGGTGAAATTTTCGGGGATGTCATGGGAAAAGGATGGCTTTTACTACAGCCGGTACGATGAACCTGTAAAAGGGTTAGAGTATTCGAACAAAAATGAATACCATAAAGTCTTTTACCATAAAATTGGAACCCCTCAGGCCGAGGATATCCTGATTTTCCAGGATCCAAAGTATCCGCAGCGGAACTACGGTGTATCGGTAACTGAAGACGAACACTTCCTGATCCTTTACCAGAGTGAATCAACCAGTGGAAATGCATTGTACTATAAGGATCTCACCAGGAAGAACAGCAAATTTCAACCCCTCGTAAAGGGGTTTGAGAACGATTACTCCGTTGTAGACAACCTTGGAGATCAGTTGCTGGTAGTTACGAACTACCAGGCGCCGAAAAAAATGCTTGTTATGATGGATCCCACTCAGCCTGACCCCGATAAATGGAAGGTTGTGATCCCCGAACAGGAGGACGTTCTTGGTTCGGTTGACCTTGTGGGCGACAAGATCGTAGCTGAATATATGCACAAGGCATCCAGTAAAGCAATGCTCTTTGATTACAATGGAACTCAGGCAGGAGACATTGAGCTCCCCACGGTTGGAACCCTTTCAGGTTTCAGTGGGAAAAAGGGGAAGAATCTGGCTTTTTATGGTTTTACCTCATATACTTTCCCTACAACCATTTTCAAATATGATGTTGCTGCTAACCAGTCTGAGGTTTATATCAAGCCGGAGCTCGATTTTGACGCGGATAAATATGAAGTCAAGCAGGTTGAGTATCCAAGTAAAGATGGCACCATCATCACCATGTTCATTGTTCATCAGAAAGACCTGAAAATGGATGGGAACAACCCAACCCTGCTTTATGGTTACGGTGGCTTTAATATCAGTATGACTCCGGGCTTTAGCATCACACGACTGGCCTTTATTGAGCAGGGGGGTATTTATGCCGTTCCAAATCTCCGGGGTGGAGGTGAATATGGAGAGGATTGGCACAAAGCCGGCACACTGGACCGTAAGCAGAATGTATTTGACGACTTCATTGCCGCTGCCGAATACCTTATTGAAGAGAATTACACCTCTTCTGAGAAGCTGGCTATTATGGGCGGCTCCAACGGAGGACTGCTGGTTGGTGCCTGTATGACCCAGCGCCCCGAACTTTTTAAGGTTGCGATCCCTGCCGTAGGTGTGATGGATATGTTACGGTATCATAAGTTCACTATTGGCTGGGCCTGGGCTACCGATTACGGTACGAGTGAAACCGAAGAGGGATTCAATTATCTGATCAAGTATTCCCCGATCCATACTATCAGGGATGGTGTTAGCTATCCTGCTACCCTGGTAACTACTGCCGATCATGACGATCGTGTTGTGCCGGCACACTCATTTAAATTCATCGCCCGGTTGCAGGCGGCTGATGCAGGCCCGAATCCTGTTTTGGTGCGCATTGAGACAAAAGCCGGCCACGGTGGCGGAAAACCTACCTCCAAGGTGATTGAAGAGTATGGCGACATCTGGTCGTTTATGTTCTGGAACCTGGGGATGACGCCGAAGTTTTAACCCCTAAATCCCCTGAAGGGGACTTACTTCGCTTCGCGAATGACCCCACCTTAATCCTCCCCTTGAAGGGGAGGAAATAAAGCCCCCTTTAGGGGGTTTGGGGGCAAATTATTTTATACCCCCACCCAACCTTTTCCCATTTAGAGTTGTCATGTTATTATATGGCAGGGGCAATGTGTAGGGGCGACCTGCCAGGTCGCCCCTACACATTGCCCTTAGAAAAAAGTTATTAACAACGTATAACCTTTCGGGGGTAAACCGGATTAATGTCCGGAGGTAAATCGTATGAGACCCTTTTCAGATTCAAAAATCATTGACGGGATTGTTAACAAGCGACCTGAAGTAATCCATTTTATGTACAAGGATTATTTTCCGCTGATCCTGGCTTTAGTTGAAAAAAATTCCGGCACTCTTCAGGATGCACAGGACATTTTTCAGGAGGGCCAGATGGCGCTTTACCTGAGGTGCCGCGATCACGAACTGGTGCTGAATTGCGCCCTGCGGAGCTATTTCTATTCCATCTGCCGGAATCTTTGGTTACAACGACTGGAGAAGAAGTACAGGCTTGTATATGAGCCTGATCTACTGGTTAATGAAAGTGTAGCCAAATATATTACGAAGGAAAGCATTACCCGGGAACAGAAACTTGTGCGCCATAGAATTTTCTGGAAGCACTTCAACCAACTTCCGGAAGATTGCCAGAAGGTGTTCCTGATGTATTTCGACAAGGTTCCGTTCAAGGAGGTAGCTGAAAAGCTTGGATTTACAGATGAGAACTATGCTAAAGTCCGGAAGTATCTCTGTAAGAAATTATTGATAAAACGTATTAAAAAAGATCCTGAATATCCAAATTGTGTTGATCATGAATAATCACGAAGATATATATGAGTGGATCTCCCGCTACAACGAGGGAGACCTCAAAGGAGAGGATTTGAAGAGATTTCTTCAGATCCTTGCATCCGACCCGGAGATCAGAGCTGATACAGAACTTGACAGAGAGCTAACCGAGTTTTTTAAGGACAGGGATCTACTCGAATTTCTGAATGTTCTGGACCAGGTTAAACGTAATAAAAGACAGGGTTTTGGTCTTAATTGCCTTCTTCTTGCGGCTCTGCTTATCATTTTAGTCTCGATTAGTGGCTTCTGGGCTTACATGAATCCGCTAAGAACAGGTCACCCAAGGATTAGAGAAAGTGTAGTTGTAACAACAGATGTGGAGTCCACTCAATCTCAAGGTAAAATAGAGCCGATCCTTCGAAAGTCTCCGGGATACCCTGAAATTCTGATTGGGAGTGATATAAAGGATCTGAATCTTCTGGCAGCCAATTTTCAACCGTTGAATTACATGGAAGGAATGGTCGGTATAGTTACCCGGACTGGCCAATTCAACTTGTTATCTCCTGAGAATATGGTCATGTTGGTTCCAGGAGATACAATTCAGTTTCATTGGAAAAACAGTGGAGAAACCGATCCCTCTTTCGAAGTAATTAATAATCGGGGTGAAATTATTGTCAGCCGGGAAGTCATAGCCGGAGGTTCATTGACTCTCCCAACCCACTCCTGGAAGGAAGGTCTTTATTACTGGAAGTTCTTGCTTCAGGAGAATCTGGTTAGTGTTGGAAAAATTACCATTAAAAGATGAGGTCTAATTTGAATTTTGGTCGGTTTATAACACCAACCCTGATTATCTGTCTTTTTGTCCGGATGACCGGGCCCGCACAGTCTTTTAACCAGGTTGATTCAATCGCTGTCTCAACGGCACTCTTCGATCATGGAAACATTCTGCTTCTGAACAGGAGGTGGGATCCGGCACTACTGGCATACAATAATGCACTAAAATACTCATCCGATGAGATTCAGCAGGCAAAGATCCATCAGAACCTCGGCTCTCTTCATTTTCTGCTGTCTGATTTTCAAAAAGCAACAATTCATTTTGAATACGCTTTTCACATGCTCAAATGGAAATTATCAGAGACAGAACATCTCGCGGAGATATGCCTGAACCTGGGTTTTACTTACATCGAAAGGGAGGAGCTCGGGCAGGCATCGAACTGGTTTGATCTGGCAGCCAAATACAAACCCTCTGATTCATTCTTGTGGCATTTACGCCTTGCCCTTGGAACGGGAAATGTCCTTTTTTCCAGAGGAGCATATCGGGAATCTATGGACATATATAACCAGGCTGTCGAGAACTGCACTTCAGTCGTGCCGGTTTTTGAAGAAGAGGTATGGATCAGGAAAAATCTGGCCTGGAGCTTTCATGCACTGGGAGAACTTGATTCGGCCAGTCTGAAGCTGGATCAGGCACTCGAACGGATCAACCTATCAGCCGATAAGGATAGTTTCTCAGTTCTGGAGATCCTTTTGCTGAAAGGACTCTTGCTGAGCTTGTCCGGAAAAAAGCTGGAAGCTCTGCAGGTGTTCGATGAGGCACTCGATCAGGTTAGCCAAAAACAGTCTCTCCCAGCTGACTCCATGGATCAATCTAACAGAGTGGAAACAATAGATGTGTTAAAATACAGGATTTTGCATGAAAAGGTCAACGTTGAATGGAACCTTTCAGACTCGATTGAGCCGGACCTGATTGAAATCCAAAGAATGTATAATGAGGTTCTCATGATACTGCAATTGGGAGAAAAACTGGCAAAAAACAGTTCGTTGAGGAGATTGATTGCCATGGAACCTGGAATACAGTGTTCTCTGACCGGAATAGCTGTTGAATTACTTTTATACATGAAAAGGGATACCACTTCCGTAGTCAGTGAGATTGTCAGCCTGATGCAGAGGTTGACCCGTTTCGAAGACCTTTGTTATACCGATTTGGATGATAGGATTGGCATCCTTCCCGATTCCCTGAGGTCAGGCTTTAATGGATTGAAGAGTTATCTTTTCAAACTTCATAAGCAACGCTTTATGGAGTCTCATGATATGCTGAAGCCAGAATCGGAACTGGTCAGGGAAAGAGTCATGACCCTAAACAAACTTTTTGGTTTCACAATGGGGAATGCAGATGACAAAGGAAACAGTTTATTGGACTGTCTGAATGATTCTGATCCTCATGTTGCTCCAATTCTTTCCGGAATCCGCTCACTCCTGCATCAGGATGAAGCGTTGCTCAAATACCTTCTCTGTGACTCAACTCTTTTTACAATTCTGCTTACGACCGATACTTGTGCTGTCTTGAAAAGTGATGTCGGGAATGAGTTCAGTTTGCAAATAAAAGGCTATATAAAGTCGTTAAAAGTACTTGATCCTCCCGGTTTTGTTAAATTCAGCACCAGGTTGTATCATCAACTTCTTGAACCGGTTGAGGCATTTTTAGTGAATAAGAGATCGCTGCAGATTATTCCCGACAGACATTTTATGACACTCCCATTTGACGCGTTGATCTGTAACCATGGGAATCAGTCACAATACGTGGAAGAATACCTGATTCACCGATATGAAGTAGGGTGTTATACATCACTCTCCTCGTGGTACAAACTGCGCAATAATCTTACTAATATCAACCAGCATCGCACCTATGAGTATGATTTTGGAGCTTGTGCCCCGGAATTCTCAGGGGGAGAAGCAATCTCATTGCCGCATGCCAGGCATGAAGTGGAGAAAATCTCCAGACTGTTTCGGTTAAAAAACAGGAAAATCAAAACGTTAACGGGAAAAGAACTTTGCACGGAGTCTCTTCTTTCGTTAGCAAGTCAATCACGAATCGTTCACCTGGCCACACATGGATATAAGGATCCGGATCATCCGGAATTTTCAGGATGGATGATGCCGGGTGATCCGTCTCCGTCACCACATATGTATAATCGCGAAACCAGGCTTGAGTTAGGGTCACTCCAGACCCTTCAACTGAAGAGTGAACTGCTTGTTTTTAGTTCCTGTTCGGTGGGACCTGAATCAGGGAGAAGTTGGTACAGAATGACTAATTTCCCTTATAACTTCTTCCGTGCCGGGATACATCATATACTCTTCTCGTTATGGAATGTTTCGGATAAACATACAAATCAGTTTATGGATACTTTTTACCGGAATTATTTAAACGGAGATAGTTTTTCGGCAGCGCTTCGGGCAGCGAAATTACAGATGCTCTCTACACCCGAAACGGCTTTCCCAACAATTTGGTCAGTCTTCGTGCTGTTGTCTGATTAGGGGGTTTTCACCGCAATCGTTTCAATCTCCACCAGCGCTCCCTTTGGCAGCCCAACTGCAGCGAATGCTGCGCGTGCAGGACGGTTAACAGCATAATACCGGTTGTATACCTCATTCATGTCACCAAAATGGTCCATGGTAGTGAGAAGGACAGTCGACTTCACAACATCTTCATACGTGTATCCTGCAGCCTCCAGGATGGCTCCTATGTTTCTCAGAACCAGATCGGACTGGGATTTGATATCTCCATCAATCAGTTGCCCTGTGACCGGATCAATAGCAATCTGACCGGAGATATACAGAGTTCCGTTAATCTCCGTGGCCTGACTGTAAGGCCCAATCGCCTGCGGTGCTTTATCAGTTTCAATAATTCGCTTCATCTATGGTTTTTTTGAAAATCGTGAATCGTGAATCGTGAATCGACTCTGAAATTCGTCATTCGACATTCCTGCTCATTCATGTCATTAGTTATAGTCTCTAAAGTCTTTCTTCTTATTCAGCTTCAAGTCCTGCAGCATGCTGGCTTTTACATTGATTGAAAAGTTCCATTGCTGTTGAGCTCCTTTTGGAACCCATCCAAATGACATCTCCCAGCAGTGGAGGTCGCGGTAAATATTAACAGAGGTATAGCCAAGTTCATTACTGGTGAAATCCCATCCGGTTGTCAGGGTGATTTTCCATTTGGGAGTGATGTTGAGCTGCCCGTTAAAGCTCAGGGTTTGAATGATCTTGGGCACCCGCTTCTCTTGTTTATGATCCCAGGCTGCTGAATACCTGAAGTTATAATTGACACTGAAACTCCAGGGGATGTCGAAATCTATGTAATAGTCGTAATACCGCTGCAGATCTTCCTGTTCCATTTCAGTACCCTTCGTAGCCTTTTTCTTCTTTCCGACTTTGTCGGACGACAAGCTATAGTTTAACCCGATATCCCATGTGGTGTTATCTAAGCGCAGCAACCGGTGGTTTACCTTCCACTCCGAGGCGTTTGTACGCCTGCCCAACGAGTCCAGGGCATAAGGATCCCAACGGCTCGAATATTGAATATTAAGACCTTTGAAGATAGTTGTCCTTCCCGACATCGAGATCGTTGACCAGTTCAGGGAATCTTTCGCTATGTCGTAAGAGGCTGAGATCACAAAGTTGTCAATTAGTACAATTTTTTTCGTCCCTGTTATGGTATCTTTCCGGTTTCGTACTTTAATCTCAAGATTGTTACTTAAACTGAAGGTAACCAACCCCGACTGTTTACCCGGAGGGCCGCCATAAAGGCTTCCCTGAAAGATAGAGTATTTTCCGGGTGTCGAGTTCGTGTCATTTTCGATCTCTTTGTAATAGCCCCACATCGGAGCCCCGAAGTTTGGTGTATAGCTGAATGATACCGCCGGTGTCAAAACATGTCGTATCGCTTTAACGGGACCACCTTTGAACTGAAACATCCCGTAAATCCGGGTATTGATAGATGAGGAGAAGTTGAAGTCGAAAGCATTCTTGAACCCGTATATTGTATCAGTCTTATAGTGAGCAGCGTAGGTAGTGTCGGGGGTAACAATGGAATCAACATATGATTTTTTGATATAATTGAAATACATCTTATCGCGGATACTCAGACTGTTGGTAAAGTTGATGAATTTGAAGATCCGCCAGGTCCCTGAAATAGGAATATTGTGCCGGATGCCGTTTTTCATATCCTTGTACCATCCCGGTTGGAAAAGGGCAGAGTCGTAAGTATTATACCTGTTTTCGAGATCGAGGTTGTATTTCAACCCGATCTGCTCGTACCACTTGAGTTTCCCGGACCTTAATTTTTTTCTGAACGGGTAAAACTGATTAACGGAAAATGAGATCTGAGGAAAACCAAAATTGATCTCTTTGGTGATGGTATTCTGACTGTGGTTAAAGTTCAGGTTGAGGAAATATTTTCCCGCGAAACTTGTCGAATAGTTGATACTTGACTGGAAGGTGTTGGAGAGGTAAGCTTCGGTACTTGAAGATGGATTGTATTTGTTGAAGGTATTGCTTACAATGTTGACATTGGCTGAGAAGTTGCTGTTGGGCCTGGCTTTCCTGTCCTGGTTGTGTACCCATCGGAATTCAAAATCCTCCCTTCTCTGATAATCCGGAGATCCCTTGAATCCCAGTAAGTTGATAGCATATCCAAGTTTTAACATCCCATTGTATTTATACCTTTTCACATAATTGAAAGTGGGTTTGACCGCCCAGCTTCCCCTGGAGTAAATGTCGCCGAGGATCTTCAGATCCATGTATTCGTTGATAGCCCAATAATACCCGCCATTTTCAAGGAAGAAGCCGCGGTTGGCCGACTCCCCGTAGGTGGGGATAATGATCCCCGACCGCTGGCCGGTCCGGTTGGGGAAATAGCCAAAAGGGATGAAAAGAGGAGTGGGGACTTCCGCAATGGCGAGATAAGCCGAACTCGTTACAATCTTGCTGTTTGGGATGACTTTGGCTTTGTTGAACCGGAATTCGAAATGAGGATGTTCCTCATTGCTGCAGGTTGTGTAAGATCCTTGCTTGATATAGGTGACATCATCGGCCATCTTTTTCACGACCTGTCCATGCAGATACCCTTCGTCCTGTTGTGTGAAAACCCTTCTGATATACCCTTTCTTTGTTTTGTAATTGTAGTTCATGACTTTCGACTTGAACTGCATATCCCCCTGGGTGAACTCCGGAACCCCGATCTCTTTGTCGAGTGAATCACGCGACCCGTGGGCGTAGATCATGTTTTTCGGGAAGTCGATTTCTATGTAATTGGCCTTTAAGTTGATATCGCCGTAAGTGATATCCCCCAGGTTGTATAGGTACATTCGCTGACGTTTGATATCGAAGCGAAGAGAATCTGCTGATTTGTAGTCAACTTTGGCATCAAGGGAGCTTTTTTTTTCAGACAGCAATGAAACAGAATCCACTCCAATTGTATCTGATACAAGGGAGATGGAGTCGCTGGTTGAAATCAGGCTGTCAACAACGTAGGTAATAGAGTCACCAACTGGCTTAAGAGTATCAGGAATAACTGGCATGATTGTATCCTGACCCTGCAGAGAGCATGTAAAAAGCAGGAAAAGAGGAAAAAAAATAGGCAGGAAACACCCGATTCTTGTTAATATTTTCGTTAACAACTTCTGTGGCAAGGTTGCTGATTAAATTCTATCTTTGTTCTGGAATGTCTTTGCTATCCGGGTTTCAAAGCTAAAGAAAATAATGGTTGACACACTCTTTTTAAGATACTTTAACAAACTATGGAGACAAGCTGCATGGATCATTGGATCTTTTATCCTGATCCTGCCGACCTCTTATTGCCAGGAGCAAAATGCCATCAGAAAGGTGGTTATTGATGCCGGACATGGAGGTAAAGATCCGGGTACGGTGGGGCGCCGCACCCAGGAGAAGTATGTAGCACTTTCTATCGCCCTGAAAGTTGGAACCCTGATCCAGCGAAACTTCCGGGATGTTGAAATAATCTACACACGTGACAGGGATCGTTTCATTGAACTGCATGAACGTGCTGCTATTGCTAACCGGAACAAGGCAGATCTCTTTATTTCTATCCATGCTAATGCGAATAATCTTAAAACTTTACGTGGAGCTGAGACCTATATTATGGGACTTCACCGCTCACAGGCAAACCTGGAGATAGCAAAACTGGAAAACGCGGCAATCCTTCTGGAAACTGATTATACGGCAAAATATGAAGGATTTGACCCCAACTCTGATGAGTCATATATTACATTCAGTCTGTACCAGAACTCAAACCTGGAGTTAAGTTCCCGGTTCGCGGCGGAGATTCAGGAACAGATGAAAGACCGGGTGGGGCTGGCCGATCGTGGTGTCAGGCAGGCAGGGTTTCTGGTTTTATACAAGACCACAATGCCCAGCGTTCTGATTGAGGTAGGTTACCTGAGTAATATGGATGAGGAGAATTTCCTGATCTCAGAGAGGGGCCAGGACTATATCGCATCCGCTATATTCAGATCATTCAGAAACTATAAGAACGAAGTGGAGAGCCAACAAACAGAGACTCGGTCGTATACTGGAAATCAAAGCATTCCCGCTGCTTCATCTGCCAATAGTGAGGTTATTTTTAAGATTCAACTGGCTGCATCTCCGGATAAGATAAGCATCTCTTCTCCCCGGTTCAGAGGTGTAAACGGAATTCAGGTGTATCAGCACAACGGGATGTATAAATACACTTACGGAGAAGAGAAGGATATAGATAAAGCCAAACAGTTGCAAACCAGGATGCATGCAAAGGGATTTTCTGATGCTTTTATTGTTGCATTTTACAAAGGCAACAGGATCTCTCTCGACAAGGCTAAAACCCTTCTGGGATTGTAAGCATTTTTATGAAATTTTTGTATATTTGAACGGATTCTATACCAAGATATCATATGGCCCCTAAGAAATACAAAATACGCAAAGAAATCAAAGTAGGAGCGTTTTTTCTAATCGCTCTTGCTGTTATGGTCTGGGGAATCATGTACCTCCAGGGCATTGAGATCCTCAAGAAGAATCGTATCGTTTATGCGGTCTATGACCGTGTCAACGGATTGGTTGCTTCCAACCCAGTCACCATTCAGGGCATGAAAGTGGGTCAGGTAAGGTCACTTTATTTCTCACCCGATAATCCAAAAAAGATCATAGTCGAATTGTATCTGAGTAATATAACCTACCCGATCCCTAAAAATTCCATTGCCAGTATCTATAGCGCAGACCTGATGGGATCAAAAGAGATCGAGATCCTTCCGGGTGATTCCCCTGAAATGGTTCAGACCGGTGATACGCTGATGGCACGAACGGAAGCCACGCTTGGAGAGGAGGTCAATCAACAATTGGCTCCGCTCAAACATAAAGCAGAAAATCTGATCAGTTCTATCGATACCCTGGCTACGATCCTTCAACAGGTATTGAATAAAAACACTCAGGCGAGCCTGATTGATGCTATTGAGAATATTAAATTAGCCATTAACAACATTACACACATGACGTATGCTGCAGATACATTGGTAAGTCAACAGAAATCAAATCTCGCACGTATTATTACGAATGTGGAGTCAATCAGTCTGAACCTGAAACAGAATAACGACAACATAACCAATATCCTGGAGAACTTCTCCAATGTGAGTGATTCCATCGCAAAACTCAACATCCCGACAACCTTTATCCAGGTTGATCAGGCGGTTAGAAATTTGAATGAGGTCATCGCAAAGATCAATAATGGAGAGGGATCTGTTGGCTTACTCGTAAACGATACCTCTCTCTATTATGAGATCGATAAAGCCGCCCGCGACCTCAACCTGCTCCTGGAGGATATCAAAGCAAATCCGAAGAAATATCTGCACGTTTCGGTGTTTTGAAACCCCTAAATCCCCTGAAGGGGACTTGCTCTGCTTCGCAGAAATTATCCTCCCGAAGGGAGGAGTAAGCCCCTTTTAGGGGGTTTGGGAGTAGATCTCTTCCTTTGACTTCGGCTTCCGATCCCCCTGCCAATTGAACCCTTTAAGTATCAGATCGTATGGGGATATCTCATTTTCGGGATATAATGATCCGGATGGGTTATCAATATACGTGATCGTTTTAATATCATTGTCTTCGACAAAAATCAACATGTCGCTGGCAAATAGTTTGTTAATCCCAATCAACGTTCTGTCCTCTTCACGAGCGAAGTAGACGGTCTCTGAGTTGCCAAACACGTTGATCTTATAAAGTTCGTTCTTATCAAAGTGGGCAACCATATCCTTCCCCTTGATCTGGTTGTATCTGGTGGAGTCATCCATGGAAATGATAAATGCTGATTTATACATAACCATTGAATCCAGCTCTCCGTTCCTGATGGTGATGGTGATTGTGTCGGCGGTAAGCTGGTTTTTCCCCGACCAGATCACCGGACTGTCATACATGAAAATGGTTGAGTCGGATCTGTGAAATGCAAGTGAGTCGCAGGCTCCCTGAAGATCTTTCCTGAAAAATTTAACCTTGTAATAGGCAAGCATCGCCCGGATCTGCTGCTGATCATCACCGGGATCAAAATAGGCCATGATTGTGTCGCCATGCATGAAGAGGGAATCGTTCTTGTCAATCATGATCCCTGTTGCTTTGTTTGTCATGAAGCCTCTCCCTCTTTTTCGTACCAGTTCCCCATAGTTTCCGGTTATGGCAAAATTTTGAATGGTATCCAGCAGCATGGCATTATTAAACACCTGGCCATATCCATTGACCCGTTCGTAGTAAATCGTGTCACCGGTTAACAGTTGCGCTTCATGATAAATCCGGGCACCGTAACGTAATCGTGCGATGTCTTTCTGGGTATCGTACCATCCGTCGATGCAGTAAATAGAATCAACTTTATCATTTGATACGATGGTTGATGGTCCGAAAAAATAGACGATCTCCGTCACTGTATTGTACATCAGCGTATCAGATTTCATATAGTAATCCGGGTTGATAAGGATCACCTTCTTCTTGAAGAAAAACTCTTTGACACGTGTGTAATAATAGCCGTATTGACTTACCAGGCAGTTATCATCGCTCACGATTTTGCCCCAGTTATCGTACCAGGCTATCTGGGTTCGCCGGTCGAAGTCGAGACTATCAGTGGTCAGAATAGTTTGATTATCAACTAATTTAACATTTCCCCATACTTTGGCAATCTTCGTGTTACCATTATATCGCAACGAGTCTCCGTAAAGGTTTAGGGTATCGGAAGCTTTGATATGAACATTTCCGTAAGCCTTAACTTCGTTTGTCATATCGTTCATGTAGGCACTGTCACAGAACAGATATCCCGTATCATGCCGGAGAATGACATTCCCAATGATCCGCTGGATGTCGGGACCGATCGCTTTATTGTATTCCCATGTGTCTGCCTGTTCCAGGACAATTTTAGTAGTATCCTGAGCCTGAATGATGCCTGATTGCCAGATGCCGGATGCCTGTAACAGGAGTAAGAGGAAAACATTTCGGATAATAGAGCGTAGCATAGTGATTGTGTTCACTGCAAATTTCGTCTTTTTTCAACAATCAGGAGTGTATAAGGCCGGGTTTTAACTTCTTTTAACGGATTCATAAGATGCAATATAGATATCAAACGGCTTTCTTGTTCATTAACTCCTGTTTCCCTACTTTTGTGTCTTCTTCCCAATTCGTACAAATAGATGAAACGACCCACACTTGATCCTCTCCTAAACTATGAGGAAACTCGCCAGGCCATTGGATATGTTCCCAGAAAAGAAGCTACACAGAAAGACTACGAACGCATCGGATTTATGTCGGGTCTGGAGGTTCACCAGCAACTGAAAACAAAAGAGAAGCTTTTCTGCCATTGTCCGGCCGGGATCTTTCAGAAACCTGATGAATTTGATGCCGAAGTAATCCGCCATATGCGTCCCACTCTCTCAGAACTTGGGGAATACGACGGGACCGCCCTGATGGAGTTCAAGACCAGGAAAGAGATTGTTTACCGCATCAGCAACAAAACAGCCTGTACCTACGATATAGATGATACTCCTCCGTTCCCGTTAAACAGGGAGGCACTGGATATCGCGATCGAAATATCCCTGATGTCAAAATTAATGATTGTCGGAGAGGTACATATCACCCGGAAGCAGTATCTCGACGGAAGCATCCCTACAGGTTTTCAACGGACTGCTATCATCGGAGTAGAGGGGGAGATACAGCTTCGGAACAAAAAAATCAGGTTGATCCAGCTTAGCCTCGAAGAGGACTCCTGCCGCGAGGTCTCCGATATCGGGCATCAGCGAATCTACCGTACCGACCGCCTTGGGATGCCTCTGATCGAAACTGTAACCTATCCCGATTTTAAAAACCCTGATGAGGTGAAAGAGGGGGCCGATTACATCCGTTTCCTCAACAGAAGTACGGAAAAAGTAGCTACCGGCATTGGTTCTACCCGGGCCGACGTCAATGTAAGTTGCAAAGGAGGGACCCGTGTGGAGATCAAAGGGGTTGCCCATAACCGCTGGATGCCTGAACTTACCCACAATGAAGCATTCCGGCAGTTTGCATTGCTGCACATCAGAGAGATCCTGAACGTAGGTGTTCAGAAGCCTGGGAGCTGGAAGATGAACTCCATTAAAATCTCTGCAGAAGATCTTGTTACTGAGGTTCCTATGGTCAGTAAGATGGCTTCCAACGGATATCCGGTCTATATAATCAACCTGCCTCAATTTCAGGGTATCCTTTCCCACTTCCTGCAACCGGAGAAGACTTTCGCTGATGAGCTGACCAACCGTTTGAAGGTGATCGCCTGCATCGAAAAACCCAATATGCTTCATTCCGAGATGTTCGAAGATTCCGTGGGGGAGGAGAACTGGCAGAAAATCCGCAATATGTTGGATGCAGGGGAAGAAGATGCCCAGGTGATTCTCTGGGGCCCGGGAGCCGATATCCCAACTGCCCTGGAGACAGTCGAAGAGAGATGCCAGATGGCTTTTTCCGGTGTTCCCAATGAGACCCGGAAGTCGTTTGAGGATGGAACTACCATTTTCGAACGTGTACTCCCCGGTGCCGACCGCATGTACCCCGATACCGACACTGCACCGATTCCACTGGTCGATGCGGTGATTGATGAGATGGCAAAAAGACTGCCGGTGGTTACCTTCGACCGGATCACACAACTCCTCAGCTGGAACGTACCGGAAGATACGTTCACCTACATCCTGAAGAATAACCTGATGCCATTGATCGAAAAAGTCATGGACAATCTCGGCATCCCGGCGAAGTTTACTGCCAACCTGCTTGCCCATAAGCTGAACCATATGGAACGCCAACTTGGCCCTGTACCTGGTTTTGCAGCAGATAAGGTATATGAACTGCTTGCTTTCCTGAAATCGAAAAAAATGGATTTTGCTATCGCGAAGAAGATGTTATGGGTTGTTTACAGGCATCCTGAAATGGATTTTGAATCCGTGCTGACTGAAGTGAATTTCAAAGAGGCTTCACTGGAAGAAATTACAAAGATGATTCCTTCTCTGGTTAAAGAGTATCAGGAGATAAAAACATCAGCTAAGGATGGAGCCGGAGTTAGCTGGATCATGGGACAACTGAGAAAGAGTGCGCTTGGGAATGTTTCATTGAAGGAGTTGAGGGAGCTTATTTAACCCCTAACCCATTGTTAACCCCTAAATCCCCTGAAGGGGACTTGCTCCTCCCTCCGGGAGGAAAATTTCTGCGAAGCAGAGTAAGCCCCCTTTAGGGGGTTTGGGGGTAGGAAAAGATTACTGAAAATAAAATCGACAGAAATAAATTATGGCTGAAGACAATTTCCAGGGATATAAAGGACGGGCACTTGAAATAATGCAGAAGTTCAATGCCCGCGTGTGGGCGAAGGTAAAAGTAGATACGACACGCGGGGTATTTGAAGGAACCATTCTTCCCAGGGCGGAGAATACCGACGATATGCACATCGTCATGAAGTTCTTCACAGGCTACAACATCGGCGTGGATGTTGACACCATAACCGGTATCGAAGAGCTAGGCTACAAAAAGGCTAATTACAAGATCCCGGAAAAAGAGTTCCCATACTCCAAAGGGAAACCAAATGTCAAATTGCTCGGAACCGGGGGTACAATTGCATCCCGACTGGATTACCGGACAGGAGCTGTCATCCCCGCTTTTTCTCCGGGAGAGCTTTACGGAGCAGTGCCGGAGTTGGCCGATATCTGTAACCTTACCACAGAAAAACTCTTTGGCGTTTTCAGTGAGAATATGGGCCCTGAACAGTACAAAGAGCTGGCTATCGCTATTGGAGAGGAGATCAAAAAGGGAACTCAGGGAATTATCATCGGTCATGGTACTGATACCATGCACTACACCTCCGCTGCCCTCACATTCATGGTGCAGAACTCTCCAATCCCAATTGTTATTGTCGGTTCGCAGCGCTCTTCCGATCGTCCGAGTTCCGATGCTGCCCTCAACCTGATGCACGCCGCTACAGCCGCCGGACATGGCAACATTGCCGAAACGATGGTTTGCATGTTCGGTCCTACATCAGATGAATATGGTTTTCTGCACCGCGGAACCCGTGTACGAAAGATGCACTCTTCCTATCGATCCACCTTCCGTACAATTGGGGATACTCCATTGGCAACCGTCACCCGGGAGGGAGTCTTCCCAATCAAACAGGACTACAAACGCCGCCGCACCGACAGAGACGTAACGATTCTGCCATATTTTGAAGAGAAGGTTGGCATGATCTACTACTATACAAACATGCAGCCCGATATGATCGATTCGATGGTAGACAACGGCTACAAAGGGATCATCATCATCGGGACCGGACTGGGACACGTGAACAAACCACTCTACCCGGCAATAGTCAGGGCCGCCGAAAAGGGAGTTGCGGTTTACATGACCGTACAAACCTTATGGGGTTATGTCCATATGTTTGTTTACGACACCGGCCGCGACCTGATGGCCAAAGGGGTAATTCCGGCCGAAAACATGTTACCGGAAGTTGCCTATATCAAACTTGGCTGGGCTCTGGGGCAGACCAACGACCTGGCGAAGGTGAAGGAGATCATGCTCACCCCGATCAACGACGAGATTACTCTCCGAGAGCCTTATAACGGATACCTGATCTATCAGGGTGGTGTGCCGGAGGTGGAGGACTTCATCCGGAGATTCCACAAGTAAAGTCAGAGGTCAGAAGTCAGAAGTTAGAACTGGAAGTTCGAGGTTAGAAGTTCGAAGCAGACAGAATAAGTATGTCTTTTGGTCTTATGACTTTTTTCAAAAGGTGATGCCCCACAAAAACCGCCACCCCCATCTTCCCTCTTCGGGAAGGTAAGCTCCCTGAACACCAAGCTCAAATGGAGCCCGGAAACGCAGAATGTGCATTTCAGATGTGAGCTCGAAGCCGGTGGATTGTAAAAAAGTGTCCGCCTGAGACTGCCAGCAGTGCGACCAGTCATAGAAGAGATTAAGCTTGAACCGTTTTATGTAGAGGACCGAGCCCAGGCTGGCATCGAGCCGGAGAAAAGGAAATTTATAGTTTATAGATAGAGAGGTCATTTCAGGCGTATAGATTGCCTCGGTGCCCCGGGGTACAGTGATCAGATTTGAAAACTGGTAGCCATAAACAAGGTTGTCCCATCGTTGCTGGTATCCTCCATAGATGCGGATGCCATGGTGACGAAATATCCCCGGGAAGTAAAGGTTCGATGATATTCCGAAAACCGCTCCCAGATCATTGCCTGTAAAAGGTGTGTGCTTGTAGCTGATATCCAGGTTCTGTCCCCATCCGGGATACATATCCTGGTAATTTGACCTGATGTAATTGTAAATGTAAAGCCTGTAATCGAGGGTATTGACAGACCCTTTCGTAAACTGCTCAGGAGTATTTTTATCATGGATGACATAGATCCAGGAAGTCCCTACAGAGGGTTGGATCCTCCGGTACCAGATGCCCCGGGAGAGGTTCAGCGGGACACTGACCGTAGCCTGTAATTTGCTCTCATTCCAGGTGTACCTGAAAGTTTCTCCGGTGTTTGTATACCGACCGATCCCGGCTCTTTTGCCATAAGAATAGTTCAGATCGATCACCGGGAACCAACCCTGGTATGAAAAGTTGAGGTAAAACTTGCCTGTTCGTTCGCTCAGATCGTATTCATATCCGGCTCCGGCAATGGTAGTGCTTAACAGGTTTTGTGACAGCACCGAAACCCCTGGCTTCAGAGAAAGATTATCGGCATCGATCGATACCGGCGCCCAGGAGTGCACGTTGAAGAGATGGGAAGCCTTTCTGTAGGGGGTGACTTGAAAATGTGGTGATGTGGTGATATGGTGCCGTGGTGCCGTGGTGCCGTGGTGATATGGTGGTATGGTGGTTTGGTGGTATGGTGAAGTGGTGCCTTGGTGCTGTGGTGTTGTGGTGAATGATGAATCGTACTTCGTACTTCCAACTTCGAACTTGCTTTCGTACTTCGTACTTCGAACTTCGTACATCTTTCTAACGCTATCCTGAACATTCACCCCCTCCTGCCTCGCCATCGCCTCTGCCAGCTCAAAGGTGAATTCGGGAACCGAATCCAGTTTAATCCATCGTGAAGGGTCCGATTCGCGGGTCACCACCATCATCCCGTCGGCACAATAATCGGAATAGGTTAGCGTGTTCCCGTCAGGAGAGATGGAAGGGTTGACAGCCTGAAAACGCGCTGACGTAACCTGGTAGAGTTGCCGGGTCAGGGTGTCGATGGCAAAGATGTTTTCGATGCCTGTATAGTCGGCCATGAAAAGCAGGTAATTCCTGAAAAAGAGGAGAGGGCCGGAGATCTCGGTGAATGCAGGATTTAAATAGGTGGTTCTGGAGTCACCTGATACATCAATTACCTGGAGTGATTTTCCCTCCTGTGTTAGCAGGATTGAAGCAATCTTGCCGCCATCTGTCGCCCAGGCCGGTTGGAGGAATAATCCGTTAAGCGGTGCCGGAATGGAGATCAGAACCTCCCCGTTTTCGATGTTCAGAATGTCAATAAATGATTGATTCTCTTCAGTGATCCTCACCGCCAGAATCCGGCTTCCGTCAGAGGAAAGGGCAGGAGAGAAATAGCGGGATTTGCGGGTTAGATCCCTGCACCCCGACTTACCCCCCAACCCCCTAAAGGGGGAGTAAGTCCCCTT
>ERZ889078.352-NODE-352-length-41510-cov-34.786395_pt1 | contig 41510 bp, 36 predicted proteins | sample MGYA00521266_ERZ889078 | MGnify/ENA primary metagenome ERZ889078 (study PRJEB32303, sample SAMEA104408618) | aquatic metagenome | biome: Brackish water; feature: Pelagic; material: water | place: Baltic Sea | collected 2014-06-16T06:34:00 | depth 76,534 m ... | reverse complement strand
ATTTGCTCTACCGACTGAGCTAATTGGCCATCTTTTAAAGAGCGAAATTATAGCCCATGGGTACTGAAAGTTAGCTTATGAAATAAGAAGTTTATTTTAGCGGAATCGACCAGTTGTGGTAGTACGCGACTATGCGGAGGGATAAAAAGAAAATAAAGATAATCGTTATACTAAAAACGCTCATTAAATTTAGCGCATTTAAAACGTAAAGCAAAACACCGATCAAAATAGAAATTGTTCCGTAAAATCCAGTTTTTAGTATAAATGGAATCTCGTTTATAATGACGTCTCTGACAATTCCTCCGCCAACCGCGGTGATAAACGCCATGGCGACGACGCCGGTAAGGTTGAAATGGGCTTCAATCCCTATGAGCGCGCCCGAGACGCTAAACGAGACTAGGCCTATGGAGTCGCTCAGCATGAAAAGAGGCTTGTTTTCAAGGGAGTTTCGTCTGTGAAATTTAAAAATTATTAGCCCGGCCAATACCGAAACGACGATAAGCGCGGGATAATTGTGCGAAAACGTATAGGGAATTTTGTCCACGGTGATATCGCGAATGACGCCGCCGCCAAGAGCGGTTAGGAAAGTCGCGACCAAGACGCCTAGCAAGTCTAGTTTGTTTCTCACCGCGACGAAGAAGCCGCTCATTGAAAAAGCGATTACTCCAACGTATTCCGCTATTTCAAACATTGTCGCAACGCTTCGACGATAGCGATTTTCTCGAGGCTTTTGATTTTGCTCTCAAGCGTGTCCACGGTTTCGTCGTCCGAGAGCGCTATCTCTTTTTGCAAAAGTATTTTTCCATCGTCGTAGTGTTCGTTTACCTCGTGAATGGTGACTCCGCTTTCGCTCTCGCCGTTTTTGACAACCGCTTCGTGAACAAACCTTCCGTACATCCCTTCTCCTCCGTGTTTTGGAAGCAAAGAGGGATGGGAGTTGATGATGGTGAAGTTGGACGTTAGAAGGGGCGAGAGTTTCTTCATATATCCAGAAAGAAAGACCAGATAGCAGTCGTATTTTTTCAAAAGTCTGTAAATCTCTTCATCGGCGTTCGCGTGAGTTTTGGAGTTTACGACGAAGTTGTCTATGCCGTAGCGCGCCGCTTTTTTTAGCGCCATAGAGTTTGCGTTGTTTGAGATTAGAAGAGGCGTTTTGGCCCGCAAGTCCTTGGAGCCTATGGCGTCGCGAATCGCGTCAAAACCGCTGCCGTTGTGCGAGGCCAGGATAGCGATGTTCGCCATTATCTGATTTTTAAACTGATGAGAGCTACGATATTCGAAAGAATGGCGATTATCCAAAATCTTACGATTATTTTATTTTCAGCCCAATTTTTCATCTCAAAATGGTGATGAATAGGAGCCATCAAAAAAACTCTTTTTTTGCGCAGTTTGTAACTGCCGACTTGCAAAATCACGGATAAAGTTTCTATGACGAAGATTGAACCGATAAGAAACAGGAGTATCTCGCTTTTGGAGATAATCGCCAGGTACCCCAAAAACGCGCCTATGGCGAGCGAACCGCTGTCCCCCATAAAAATTTCGGCGGGATGGCAGTTGTACCACAAAAACCCAATCAAAGCGCCTATGAGCGCGCTGGCTATGATCGCCACTTCGCCCACGTTGAAGTTGGGCAAAAGCAAATACGAACTTATCTTGGCGTTTCCGATTGCGTAGATTATGACGCTAAAAGAAGCGAGCGCCGTGATGGACGGCACGGTCGCCAAGCCATCCAATCCATCGGTTAGGTTGACCGCGTTCGACGTTGAAATGATTACCAAAATCCACAAAGCGAGAGCGAAAAATCCCATGTCGAATACAGGCGATTTCAAAAATGGAACGTACAGGTCGGTGTTGAAGTCGGCGAAAAAATATAAATATCCCGAGATCGCGATGGCGGCGATTATCTGAAGGCCCAATTTGGTCCTCGCTTTGAGCCCCGCAAGGTTTTCGTTTTTTCTGATTTTCGCGTAGTCGTCTTGAAAGCCGATAAGCGAAAACAAGACAAGCGTGGCGATTGAGGCGATTACAAATGGATTGTTTAGTTTAATTGTCAGCAGTGTGGCGAAAATGGTCGCCGTTATGAACACTATGCCTCCCATTGTCGGAGTAGAGGCTTTTTCTTTATGACGATCTGGGGCCCAGTCGTTTATCGGTTGAACGCGCGACGTTTTTTGCGCCCATTTTATGAACTTCGGCAATAGAAAAAGCGTGACGAAAAGAGCGATAAAAAACGCGACCCCGGCCCGTATGCTAATGTATCCTAAAATGTTGATATCAAAAAATTTATGTAACCAATAAAGCAATTCGTTTCCTAGTGTGATCGATGGGATTAAACGCAATTATATCATATAAGTTGATATGTGGAATTGGATATTAAAATTTATTATTAAACTTATTGTATACTCGCGGATATATTAATTTGAGGAAAAAAGTTGAGCAAAAAAGCGATTTTGGTTATAACGGATGGTATAGGCTATTGCGCAAAAACGGAGTTTAACGCGTTTTACAACGCCTCTAAACCCACTTACGACAAACTTTTTTTCAGCACTCCTCATTCTCTCATAAGCACTTTTGGTTTGAGCGTCGGTCTTCCCGAAGGTCAGATGGGAAACTCCGAAGTGGGGCACATGTGCATTGGCGGCGGTCGCGTTTTATATCAAGACTTGGTGAAAATATCTTTGGCGTTTTCCGAAAACGCCTTTGAGTCGAACGAAGAGTTTCAAAATCTTTTGGGAAAATCGGATAGATTGCATCTCATTGGACTGATGAGTGACGGAGGCGTTCATTCTCACATAGACCATTTTATGGGCGTCGCCGATATCGCGGCTCGAAACGGCAAGAAAGTTTTTCTTCATTTGATCACCGATGGCAGGGACGTGTCGCCAACTTCCGCGCAAAAGTATTTGAAAACGGTGGAAGAGCATTTGAGCGAGAGCGTCGTCATCGCCAGTATGTCTGGGCGTTTCTACGCTATGGACAGAGACAATCGCTGGGAGCGAGTCGAGCGAGCGTATGACGCCATAGTCAACGCGACGCCAAAATCGGACTTCAATCCAGTTGGCTGCGTAGGGCATTCCTACTCTCTCGGCGAAACGGACGAGTTTGTGGAGCCCGTCGCGTTTGACGGCTACGAGGGTATGGAAGAGGGCGATAGCGTTTTAACCATAAATTTCAGAAGCGATAGAATGCGGGAAATGGTAAACGCGATTGGTTCCGACTCGTTTGACGGTTTTTCTAGAAATCAAGTGAAGGTGAATCTCGCGACCATTACCGAATACGATAAAAGTTTTTCCTACCCGGTTCTTTTTAGAAAAGACGTTCCAAAAAACACTCTCGCGGAGGTCATCTCAAAAGCGGGACTCAGGCAGCTCCACACCGCCGAAACTGAAAAATACGCCCATGTCACTTTCTTTTTAAATGGAGGCGTCGACGAGCCATACGCGAATGAAACGCGAGTTCTCATTCCTTCGCCCGACGTCAAAACGTACGATATGAAACCGGAGATGAGCGCGCAAGGCGTTGGCGAAGCCGTTTTAACGGCCATGGGCGACAGCTACGATTTTATCGTCGTAAACTTCGCCAATGGAGACATGGTGGGTCACACGGGAGATTTCGAAGCCGCTAAAAAAGCGGTGAGCGCAGTTGACGAACAGCTGGGGAAAATACTCGTCAAAGCCAAAGAAAAAGATTACGCTTTGGTCATCACCTCAGACCATGGAAACTGCGAAGAGATGAAAGACGACGATGGAAACACGCTTACAAACCACACGGTTGGAAAAGTTTGGTGTTTTGTGGAAGCCGATGGAGTGGGCAAAGTGGAAACCGGAGGCTTGAACAACGTGGCCCCAACTATTTTAAAGCTTATGGGTTTGGAGATTCCGTCCGAGATGGATCATAGTTTAGTCTAAATAAAAAGGAAAAGAATAATATGAAATTTAGTGGAAAAAATGTTTTAGTCACGGGTTCTAGTCGCGGTATTGGAGCGGAAATCGCAAAAACTTTGGCGTCGTTCGGGCTTAAGGTCTGGGTTAACTATAGAAGTGGCGCGGTTGAAGCCGATGGCGTTAAAGACGCCATAGAGGCCGCCGGCGGGAAGGCGGCGGTTATCGGTTTCGACGTCAGCGACGAGGCCGCTTTCGTCGACGCGATTAAAGCTATCGTGGATTCCGACGGGGAGCTTTCCTATCTTGTGAACAACGCTGGAATTACAAACGACAAACTCGCGCTTCGTATGAAAACGGAAGATTTCATGTCAGTAATAAACGCCAATCTAACCTCCGCTTTTATCGGGTGCAGAGAGTCCATGAAAGTAATGCGCAAAAGGAAATTCGGCGCCGTTGTGAACATAGCCTCGATAGTCGGCGAAACGGGAAACGCTGGACAAACGAACTATACGGCGAGCAAAGGCGGAGTTATCGCGATGACGAAAAGTTTCGCGCTTGAAGCGGCAACTAGCGGCATACGTTACAATACGGTCACTCCTGGCTTTATATCAACGGAGATGACGGAAGTCCTAAGTGACGAGATAAAAGCCGGTATTAACGCTAAAATACCAATGAATCGCATGGGCGAAGCGAGAGAAGTCGCCGAAGCCACGGCATTCTTGCTTTCCGACCATTCTAGCTATATAACAGGAGAAACGCTAAAGGTGAATGGCGGGATGAATATGGCGTAATTTTTGCCGTTTTTTTTATTTATTTAAGATATATATGATATACTTCCTGTGATTTTAAACTTAAACATAGGAGCTATAATGGCACTAATAGACGATATTAAAGAAGTGGTTGTTGAACAATTGAGCGTAAGCGCCGACGAAGTGAAAGAAGATGCGAAATTCGTAGAAGATTTAGGCGCTGACAGCCTAGACGTCGTTGAATTGGTAATGGCTCTTGAAGAGAAATTTGATATCGAAATTCCTGATGACGAAGCTGAAAAGATTCAAACCGTCGCTGACGTTGTCGCTTATATAGAAAGCAAATAATTCTATCGCGACAAATTAAAAAGGTCTTTTCCGAAGGCCTCTTTTAATAAAAATACTTTTAATAGTTAATATAAAGATTGATTGTTAAAAGTATTTTATATCTGAATGGAGAAAGTATATGAGAAGAGTGGTAGTAACTGGCATTGGCATGATTAACTCGGTTGGAAATGATAAAGAGAGCTCTTTTAAAGCGATATGCGCTGGCGAGTGCGGGATTGACACTATTACTATATTCGATCCTAGCGAGTATAGCGCGAGAATTGCGGGCGAGGTTAAAAATTTCGATCCAGCTACCGTTATGCCTCCAAAAGAAGTTAAGAAAGCCGATAGATTTATTCATCTTGGTCTTAAAGCCGCTCAAGAAGCTATGCAAGACGCCAATTTTGGCGAAGGCGTAGATATGGAAAGATTCGGAATAAGCGCCGGTTCGGGCATAGGCGGTCTTCCGACGATTGAGAAAAACTCTATCATTTTGGCGACCAAAGGACCTAGAAGAATAAGCCCATTTTTCATTCCTGGCGCTCTCGTGAATATGCTTGGCGGATTCGTTTCCATCGAACATGGAACGAAAGGTCCAAATCTTTCAAGCGTTACGGCTTGCGCGGCTGGGACTCATTCCATAAACGAAGCTTGCAAAACGATTATGTGTAATGGAGCGGAGAGAATGCTCGTCGTTTCGGCCGAATCGGCTATCACTGGCGCTGGAATTGGCGGTTTCGCGGCAATGAAAGCCTTGTCGACTAGAAACGACTCTCCTAAAACGGCCTCTCGTCCTTTTGATGCGGATAGAGATGGTTTCGTTATGGGCGAAGGCGCGGCGGCTTTAGTTTTGGAAGAGTATGAAGCGGCGGTCGCTCGCGGAGCGAATATTTACGGCGAGATTATAGGTTTTGGCGAAAGTGGCGACGCGAGTCATATTACGACCCCATCTCTTGACGGTCCCGCTCGCGCTATGAAAGCCGCCTACAAGATGGCGGGCGAGCCAAAGCTCGACTACGTTAACGCGCACGGCACGTCAACCCCGATTAATGACAAAAACGAAACTCTCGCGCTCAAATCATTGCTAGGCGGAAAAGAAAACTGTCCTCCGATGAGTTCGATTAAAGGTCAGATAGGCCACTGCCTCGGCGCGGCGGGCGGCATCGAAGCGGTTGTGTGTCTTATGGCTATGAGAGATGGAATCCTTCCTCCAACGATTAACTATACCACTCCTGATGAAAATTGCGATTTAGACTACGTTACCGATGGAGCTAGAAAAGCCGAAGTGAACGTAACTATGAGCAACTCATTTGGTTTTGGCGGTACCAACGGCGTTATAATTTTCAGAAAAATCTAGTTGGTAAGGATCTAATTTGGCTACATACTTAGACTTTGAATATAAAATTAAATTTATTCAAGAAGATATTATATCCGCGCAGGTCCGTCATGATGCTGGCGCGGTAAATACCTTAACCGCGAACCTTGATAAAGAAGTTTCTAAAATCTATAAAAATTTATCAGATTTTCAAAAACTTCAATTGGCTCGTCACCTCGACCGTCCATACTCTCTTGACTATATCAATATTATGATGCGCGACAAATACGAGATTCACGGAGATAGACATTACCGAGACGATGCGGCGATACTCTGTTATATTGGCTATATTGGCGATGAAAAAGTCATGGTTATCGGTGAGCAAAAAGGCCGAGGAACGAAAAACAAACTAAAGCGTAATTTTGGAATGCCTCATCCGGAGGGTTATCGCAAAGCTCTTCGCGCGGCGAAAATGGCGGAGAAATTTGGAATTCCAATTTTAATGCTTGTGGACACTCCAGGCGCGTACCCTGGTCTTGGCGCGGAAGAGCGCAACCAAAGCGAGGCGATTGCTAGAAATCTCTTAGAGCTTGCCGAGATCAAGACTCCAACGGTGTCAATCGTGATAGGGGAGGGTGGCTCTGGTGGAGCGTTGGCGGTTGGCGTCGCCGATAAATTCGCTATGATGAGATATTCCGTATTTAGCGTTATCTCTCCTGAGGGATGCGCGGCGATTTTGTGGAATGATCCTAAAAAAGTTGAAGCGGCGACAAACGCCCTTAAAATCACAAGCGAAGACTTGCTAAAATTGGAGTTGATCGACGATGTAATCGACGAGCCAATGATAGGCGCGCATCGCGATATGGATGGCGCGGCGTCCGCGATACAAGAGTATTTTCTAAGCGAGTTGTCAAAGCTTCGTCTAATGAGCGATGATGAAAGAATGGACGCTAGATACGCCAAACTAACAAAGCCAGGCGCTTTTTCAGAAGAGTAAAGCTACTCCACATCCATTTCTTTTTCAAGAAATGGATCGATTTTAGGTCTTTTCAGCCTTTTCCCCTGCTTCGAAAACTTTATCAAATCTTCCGCGTTGTTTAAACTTTCATCACAACTTTTAATCGATAGTAAAAATAGGCCATAGGTTGTTAACACGTCGCTCATGGCTCTATGGTGCGTCGCGTTTGGGTTAAGCTCGAACGTGTCGTTTAGATACGAAAGCGCGTAGCGGTATGACACCACCGTTCTCTCCGCTAGGGCGAGGGAGCACAAACTTCTATTTAAAATCGGTTCTAGGCCTATTTTTTGCATGCTTAAAGATATGAAGTTATAATCGAACTTTACGTCGTGGGCTACGAGAATCGCGTCGTCTAAAAATAGTTTAAACTCCATCATCACGGTTTTAAGATTGGGGGCGTCTCGCGTGTCCTCCGCGTAAATTCCCGTTATTTGCGAAATATGTGGATTTATCTCTTTCGCGTAAACTAAAGATTCAAATTTATCTATAATTTCGCCATTTTTCACTTTTACGGCCGCGATTTCTATAATTTGGTGTTTATCGATTTTGGAGCCGTTAGTCTCTATGTCGACAATACAAAACTCGGCCTCTTCTATTTTGAGGTATTTCGTGTCAAAAAAATAGTTGCCCTGATTTTTTACGATAGTTATCCCTTGCGCGCGGGAAAGTTCAATGAAAATGTCAATGCTGTCGGCTATTTGAGCCTTTAGTTCCTCGAGAGGGAGCCCTCGAGTCGCAAGTTTGGAAATACTTTTTGCGTCCAGCGCGAAATTCTCACTTAGCATTTAAAATAAATTCTCTAACTTTTTTTTCATCTTTGACACCAGGCTCAAGCTCAACTCCGCTACTGACGTCAACGCCGTAGAAACCATACTCTTTTAGAGCGGAGACGTTATCGGCGTTTAGTCCGCCGGCAAGGATAATTTTGGAGCAGTCAACATCTTTGAACCACTCGATATTCAGGCGTTTTCCCGCTCCGCCATAGGCGTCGCAGTAAGCGTCTACGAGTCTATACTCGCTTGAGTATTGTAAAATATCCTTTTCCTCTTTCGCTCGAATCACTTTTACGAAGGGCGTTCTCAGCGAGTCGCAAAGTTCTTGGGAGGCTTCAAAATGAAGCTGGGCGAGAGTGGCTCCAACTTCTCGACATACCGTATCCACGGTCGCCGCGCTCTCATTGACGAACAAAGCGACTTTTTCAACAAAAGGAGGGAGCTGTTTTATAATATCTTTCGCTTGCTCGGGAGTGACGTAGCGCGGCGATTTTTCATAAAAAACGAACCCCAAGGCGTCGGCTCCGGCGTCTATGGCTAGCATGGCGTCTTTATATGATGTTATTCCGCAAATTTTAGTTCTCATTAAACCCGCAAACTCTCGATAGCGGTTTTTCTGTCCTTGCTTCCAAATACGTAACTGCCCGCGACGACTATGTCGACGCCAGCTTCTTTTAGCGCTTGAATGTTTTTATCGCTCACTCCGCCATCAACTTCTATGAGGCAGTTGGGATTGAGCCTATTTCTCATCTCGTTCAATCTCGCGGCCTTGGGGATGACTGAATCTATAAAACTTTGTCCGCCAAAACCAGGGTTGACGCTCATGAGTAAAATCATGTCAAGGTCTGCAAGCAAAAACTCCACGGATTCCGGAGGAGTGTGAGGATTTAAAACTATGGCCGGCTTTATCCCAAGCGAGCGAATCTTTTGTATAAGGCGATGGGGGTGTTTTTCCTCTTCTATGTGAAAGGAGATATACTTTGGTTTAAGCGGGGCGAAGAGTTCGACAAAAAACGTATTGTTCTCCACCATAAGGTGAATGTCCAAAGGCTTGGTCGCGCATTTGGCTATCGCAGATACGACAACGGGGCCAATGGTGAGGTTTGGCACAAAGTGTCCATCCATAACGTCCACATGGACCAAGTCGCATCCCGCGGCGCAAATTTCTTCAACGTCTCGCTGAAGATTTCCAAAGTCGGCCGATAAAACGCTAGGCGCTACTTTAATCATAATTTTCCTTTAGTTTGAAGGCGTAATTGTATACTCTGCTTGCTTTTATCTAGTTAAGAAAAATATAAATTTGTCGTCGTTGAAGGCTAAATCAACCTGAACGCCTTTTTTGTCTCGTATTACTTCCAAGAGAGAATCGACTTCCTTGTAGGTTCTCGGCAGGGTTATGTCTACGTTTATTTTTTCTTCGTAAAGAAGGGATTTTACTTTGCCGCCAACTATGTTGACAAGCTCCGCGAGCGTGTCAAGTATCATATCAAAGTCGTCAGTTTCTTCGCCAATTAGCAATTCGCAGGCTTTTTTAGCGATTTGCGTTGGAAAAACCAATATGATCATACCGTCAATATCGCCATAAAAACCAATCGAGCTCGCGATTTTGTCACTTTTGTCGGACACCGTTATATTGGCAACTTGCGCGGCCTCTTTTACGGCCTTGGAGTTTGTCATCATTTCTATTGTGCCAACCGTCGCGTCTATGAAACGCGGAAGTTCCAAGACCATGCCTTTGTTTAGAGCGCGTTTGTTTTTGACGTTCGCCGCGCTGCTAGCGCCAAGTTCCTCCAATAACTCTTTGTTTTGAAGAATGTCGTCCATTTGATCAAAAAACATAATACCGGCGTCTTCAAGCGTTTCCTTGAAAGATATTGGCGTTTTTTCGAAAGTGAGGCCTACGAAACATACGGTCGCGTTGTATTCGGCTCCAGAAGAAGCGAGTTTTGAAAAGAAGTTAAGCGCGTGCACGTTCATACTTATCACTTTGTAGGCGTCGAAAATAAAGAGTCGAAAGCCTACGTTTAGCGAGTTGTTGTGATACGAGATATTGAATGTGTTTCCAATCTCGGCGTCTAAAAACGCCGCTACGGTGTATATGATGGCGTTGCCCGTCACTCTAGTCGCGACCTTTTGTCCCATTTGCCCCAAATACGTGTTTTGAATAATGATGTCGTACGCTTCGCTCACCTTGGACTTCGTCGTAAATTCTTCCCGCGTTTGCGCGATTATTGGATTGTGTCCATTGTCGTGCAGTTCTATCGCCATTGCGGCGGATTGCGATTTGTCGTCGCTAAAAAGGAGAATCTTTTTATCTTTCTCCACATTTTTATAGCTAGACGCGAACAGCGACGCGATTTCTTGCGTTTGAAATAAACAAAAATTTAACTCATCCTTGTAAAATTTTGTAATCGATTGAAATTTCTTTTCGTCATAATCGCAAAAGCCAACCGTCGCGCGGCTTTTATTTTTTACTTTTTTAAACATCTTTACGAAAGAGTCCAAGCCATTGCGATTGAAAAAAACGACTTTTTTCAAAGAGACCAAAATCATATTGGCGTTGAGCTTGGAAGTCGCTTCTATGTCTTCCACGCTTAAGAAATTTGGAGTGTTGTTTCCGTCTAAAAACCCCTGTGGAGTAAACACTCCGACGCCATTCTTTAAAACCGCTCTCATTAGTTGCCTATCTCCATTATTTTCGCAAAATCGTCATATACGTCTTGAACGTAGTCGATTTGAAAATCTATAAAATCGTTCAGTCCGGCATCGACGTAATTCGGTTGCGATAGAATGTAAAACAGCAACAAATGCATCCATTTCCCAAGCTTGTCGATGGCCGCGTCGTTCGCCGGTTTAACCCCTGAAGCCGCCTGCACGATCAAGGCCACTTTTTCATCCATTTCCCATTTGGTCGCTATTTGCGCGCATATGTCAAACAAGTCGACCCCGCACAATCTTTTTAAAACGCTATTCAAATCGATTGGATTGACGCTTCTAAGCAAGTTGACGTCGTCCAACTTTTCGCTAAACAGCGCTTCTGAGACGATAACGCTGGCGGGAAGCAGGGCGATGGCGTTTTCAACCTCTTTGTCGTTTATTTCCAAAAAGGCCAATATCTTTTGCCAATTGGCGGTTAAGTCGGCCTGCAGGCTGTAAAATGAGGATTTGTTAAGTTTAAACAATTTCCATTTGTCGGGAGACAGCAAAGCGACCATATAGTTGTAGACGACCTGCTGAGATTTGGCGACGCCAAGGATGCCAAATATTTGAGAAATTTCGCTCACTTGCGTTCTAAAACCGTATATAGGTTTGTTCACCAAATCTTTTAGGTAGGCGCTGAGCGCCAAATCCTCTTTCGCTATCTGCGCCGCCTTCACCAACTCTCCGCCGTTCAATAGCGATAGCGTAACTTTGAGAATTTTTGGAGAGGGAGGCACTTTTCGTATGAAGTCGTCTATTATTGTTTTTGTTATCAAGTTAAATTCTTTTATATCGTTTTGTTTCAAGTGTTTATATTTTAGCCATATATTAATAAAAGAAATATAAAAAGAATAGGTATTCGCAATATATAGTCTGCTTAAGTTGCAGTTTTGCTTTTGTTTGGTATGATTCGCAACTTTAAAAATAGATTCAAGGATACCAAGATGGCAAGAAGATGCGCTATTAGTGGCAAAGGCCCTATGACTGGGAATAATGTTTCCCACGCTAAAAACAGAACGAAACGTCGTTTTTTATTAAACCTAAGATCGGTGCGTATTACGCTAGAAGACGGTACGACTAAGAAAATTAAGATCTCCGCAAGAGAATTGCGCACGCTTAAGAAAAATTCGTAAAGAATAGGGAAATATTTTGAATCTTTTAGCAAGGATTCGTAAATTTCTCAATTGGGAGATAACTCCCAAACCCGATCCCAAACTTCTCCCAGAAGTTTATCCACACCTCAAAGCCTTTCGGCTACCTTTAATTTTAACCGTTCTTATCATGCTAGTCGGCACAATCGGTTACGTAGTTATTGACGACTTTACAATCATGGACGCTATTTACCAAACAGGCATTACGTTCACGACGGTTGGTTTTGGAGAAATCGCCCCAATATCGAGCGCCGGAAGAATGTTTACGATAACTCTTATCATATCTGGTTTCGCGGTTTTTTCGAGCGCGATCGGTATTTTGGTGAGCGAGTTGAACAAAGGCAATATTGTTGCCATACTAAAGGAGCGAAGAATGTTGTATAAAGTCGCAAGATTGAAAAAACATTTCGTTGTCTGTTATCACAACGATTACACGATTGAAGTGACGAAACAGTTGCGTAAAAATCATATTCCATTCGTGGTGATCGATCCAAGAGCGGAAATTCACGAATGGGCGAAAGAGCATAAGTACCCTTATTTCCTCCAGGCCGAACCTCACGCGGAACTCGCGATGTTAAAAGCGCACCTATCCTCCGCCAAAGGTCTTATCGCTCTTTCGGACTCCATCGCGGACAACATCGCGCTCATAGCGTCGGTGAGACTTTTTGAAAAAGAGCATTTGCTTCCCCGCCCTTACTACGTTATCTCTTCCGCCGAAACTATGAGCAATGTTGAAAAGCTGAAAAAGCTAGGAGCGGACACCGTCGTTTCGCCAACCAAACTAACGGCTCAAAGAGTGAGCGCCATGGCCGCTCGTCCCGATATGGAAAATCTTCTTGAAGAGTTTTTATACAAGAGCGACAATCCTTTGGACATGCAAGAGATAGCCGTTCCAAAATACAGCTGGGCTGTGTTGAAAAAACTCAAAGAGACGCATATTCGCGAAATATCGAATTGTTCGGTCGTGGGAATAACTAAAAAAGACGGTAAATTCGTAAGTATGCCAAAGGGCGATATCTTGGTTACGAGCGAATGCAAATTGTTGGTGATTGGAACGCGAAGCGGAATCGCTATGACAAAAGATTTGATTGGAAAAAGAATTAAGCCAAAGGAATTGAAATTTGTATAAGATAGTTCAAACAAATGACGGAGTTACCGCGGCCGATGGCTTTTTCGCGGACGGAATAAGCGCGGGATTGAAAAAAGAGAACGCCAAAGACATGGCGTTTATATATAGCGACGAGGAGTGCGAAGTCGCTTCGACGTTCACGACCAACAAGATGGCCGCCGCTCCGATAAAACACTTCAAAGCGAAAGGCGATTTCAAAACGAATTTTATTCTCATCAACTCGAAAAACGCAAACGCGATGACTGGAAACGCGGGAGTGAACGATATAGAAGAAATTCTAGCGACGCTTCCTAAACATATACTCAACCCCATTATGAGCTCCACTGGAGTTATTGGCGTCAGAATCCCAAAACAAAAGATAATTGACGGCGCCAAGCTTTTCGATTTGAACAAAAAAGAGCCACGCGACGCGGCGAAAGCGATAATGACGACGGACACTTTTTCCAAAGAGATTTCTTTGAGAGTCGAGTTGGCGGACGGAAGCTCTTTTAACATAGGCGCCATGGCTAAAGGCGCGGGTATGATCAACCCGGCGATGGCTACGATGTTGTGTTTTGTCACGACAGACGCCGCCGTCGGCAAAGAAGAGATGCAAAAAATACTCGACGAAGTCATAGTCACGACGTTCAACGCGGCGAGCGTTGATGGAGACACTTCGACGAACGACACCGTTTTGCTTTTGTCAAACTCCAAAAGCGGAGCGTACGACGCCGCGGCGTTTAAAGAAGCCCTGCACTCGATCGCGCTTTTTTTAGCTCTTGAAATGGTGAGAGACGGAGAAGGCGCCACCAAACTGGTGACTTACCAAGTCACGGGAGCCAAAGACGACAAAGAGGCGCAGAAGGTCGCCAAAGCGCTTTCGGACTCGCTGCTCGTGAAAACCGCTCTTTTTGGAGAAGACCCGAACTGGGGAAGAATCGCTTCGACGGTGGGCGCCAGCGGAGCGGAATGTTCGGAGGAGACGCTTAGCGTATCTTTTAACGAACATCGCGTTTACGACAAGGGCCAACTTCTTTTCGACAAAGAGATGGAAGAAAAAACCGCGCAAGTTATGAGGTTGGATAAATTCACCATCTCATGCGACTTAGGCGCGGGAGATGGAAAGTTCACCGCTTACGGATGCGATTTGGGTTACGAGTACGTTAAGATAAACGCGGACTATAGGACGTAGTCGTTTTTAAACGCGACGTACCTTTTGGCAGAAGCGTAAAGCTCTTTGACCTCCTCGTCGCTGAGCTCTCTAACTAGTTTGGCGGGACTTCCCATGATAAGCGAACGCGGCGGAAAAATCTTGTTTTTCGTCACAAGCGACCCCGCCCCCACAATGCTTTCCTTTCCTATGACCGCTCCATCCAAGATTGTGGAGCTCATCCCAATAAGACAAGCGTCTTCTATCACGCAGCCATGAAGCATGACTCTGTGCCCGATGGTGACGTCATCTCCGATTATGGTGGGCGTTCCATCGCTTCTATCGGCTTTTTTATGGTGCGTTACGTGAACCATGCTTAGGTCTTGAACGCTCGTCCTCGAGCCTATTTTGATGTAGTGGACGTCGCCTCGCACGACGGTTCCAAACCAGATCGAAGAGTCTTCGCCGATCTCAACGTCTCCAATGACGTCCGCGGATGGAGCCAACCAGGTTCCAGCGCCGATTTTTGGCGTAAAATCTTTAAACTTGAGTATCATCTGAATTCTCCACGTATAGGCGAGTCGCGAGCTGAGCGACGCTGCCAGCCAACTCTTTTTTCGAAGCCTTGGAGACTCTGTTGACGTAATCCTCCAAAAGCTTTTGATTGTTTACGCTTTTTTGAGTGTCGCTTTTTATTTTTACGTACGAGCCGTCGCTTTGAAGTTCGTGAGAGAGGGTGTTGTCGGAACATTGAAGTTTCAAAATCTGTATGATTTTGTCTTTCGCGCTCTCGTCTTTTATGGCGGTCAAAAGCTCTATTCTTCGCGCCAAATTTCGAGTCATCCAGTCGGCGCTGGATATGTACGCCTGCGTTTCGTCGTTTTTAAAGTAAAAGGCGCGAGGATGCTCCAAATATTTTCCTATAATGGAGATGACTTTTATGTTTTCGCTAACGCCTTTTATCCCCGGTCTCAAACCGCAAACGCCGCGCACGATAAGCTCTATTTTCACGCCGGCTTGACTCGCCTTGTAGAGCGCTCTTATGACGTCCTCGTCGACGAGCGAGTTGATTTTCGCTATTATCTGCCCTTCTTTCCCATGTCGAACTTCATTTTGTATAAGCGACAACAGCTTGGGTTTTATTTGCGATGGAGCCATATAAAGCTCGTTGAGGCTGCCTTTGTTGCTAAATCCAGTAAGAAAGTGAAAAAATCTGGTAAGATCGTTGGTTATCTCGTCTTTACTCGTCATGTAGCTTACGTCGGTGTAGATTTTCGCCGTCGAAGGATTGTAGTTTCCCGTCCCCAAGTGAGCGTACTGCTTGAGTTTTCCATCCGTTCTTCTCGTGATAAGCATCGCCTTGGCGTGAACCTTGAAGCCTTTGATCCCGTAAATAACGTGAGTGCCGGACTTTTCAAGCGCTTTGGCCCAGATAAGGTTGTTTTCTTCGTCGAACCTAGCTTTGAGCTCAACCATCACCGTGACTTGTTTGCCGGATTCGCTGGCGTCCATCAGCGCTTTTACGATTGGAGAGTTGGTTCCCGCTCGGTAAAGCGTCATTTTTATGGAAACGACGTTCGGATCTTTCGCCGCGTTTTGTATAAGCTGAACGACGGGTTCGAAACTCTCGTAAGGATGGTACATAAGAACGTCTTGTTTGTCCAAGACGTCGAACATGTTTTCGTCCTTGTCGAAGGGCGGCAGCGTTTTGGGCTGAAACGCCGGCGACAGAAGATGCGCGAACTCTTTGTTCCCCACGATTTGCCATAGGCTTGAGAGATTCAAAGACGTGTGAAACTTGTAAATGTCGTCTTTGTAGACGTTCGTGTGTTGATTGAAAAAATTGATGATTTCGTCATCCGCCTTCGCTCCAACCTCAAGCCTCACTATTTCGCCCTTGCGGCGGAGCTTCAAGCCTTCTTCGAGGATTTCCATAAAGTCGTCGGCTTCTTCTTCTTGTATGGCGATATCGGCGTTTCTCGTAACTCTAAACACTGCGTATTTGATGAGGCTGTAGCCAGGGAACAGATCTTCGACGCGCTGCGCGACCAAGCTCTCTATTGGGATATACGTGCTGGCGTTGAGCTCTATAAATCTATCCAAAACGCGAGGAACTCGAATGAGTCCGAATCTTTCAATGGTTTCGTCGTCGGAATCCTTAAGCTTAACGATGAGGCCAAAACTTAAATTGTTCAAATGCGGAAAAGGGTGGGTGGCGTCGATCGCGATTGGGATGATGACTGGATAGACGTTTTCCTTGAAAAACCTGTTTAGATACTGTTTTTCGCTTTGACTTACCTCGTCGTAAGCTTTCACTCGTATGCCTTCGACCGCCAGTTTTTTGAAAATCTCGCTTCTTACGTACTCCACGACCTGCTGCTCTTGGTGCAGATACGTTCTGATTTCTTTGAGTTGCTGTAATGGAGTGAGTCTATCCGCTCCGGAGACGATGATGCCCGCGGCGAAAAGTTTTTTAAGTCCAGCCACGCGAATCATGTAAAACTCGTCCAAATTCGTTCCGTAAATCGCTAGAAATTTAAGGCGCTCAAGCAATGGAAGCGACTCGTCCTGAGCCTGTTTGAGGACTCTGGAGTTGAACTGGAGCCAAGAAAGCTCGCGGTTGTTGTATAGGTTCGGATTTTTCAAATTTAACATTATTTACAGACCTGCGTTCTAATTTTTCTAATTATACTCAAAAGTTGTTACTATTTGATTACGCCGCCGCCTTTGTAGTTGGCCGAGTGGTAAATTGTAACGCCGTTTTTGCGAGCGTAATATTTCATAAGAAGTTTTTGAAGCGTCGGCTCGATCGAGGGCGCGAACCAGGCGTTGTTGCTCGTCGCGATTACGAACGCGACGTCCCCTTCATAGATTTCTTGGCATGTCGCCTCATAGCAGATGGCGTTTCTGAACTTCACTCCTTTTATAAGGAAGTCGGTCGGCTCGTCGGCGGTTAGAAAGTCGCTGGCGCCGCTAAAAAAAGTGTCGTTTATAAACTTTTGCGCGAATTTTGGAAGAGGAACGTACTCTCCAAACGGCACCAAAACTAGTTTTTTCGCCACCGCGTACTCGCCGTCGCTAAAGAAGTAGGTGACGTTGTAGTGGCGTTCGTTTTCGCTCATAAGCGAACCTGCGACAATGCCAATCTTCTTGGAGTTTCCCAGCAACGCGCTTAAAAGCGAGGGATTTTTATTCATAAAAAGCGGAAATACCGACTCTGGAAAGACGATTAGGTCGTAGCCTGCTTCAGTGGCGTATTGAATTTCTTTAAAAATCATTTCAACGGTCGGGTTTAGTTGGCCTCTCGTCCATTTCACTTCTTGTTTTATGTCCGTCTGAACAAGTTTTATCTTCAGCGGAGCGTCTTTTTGCTCGGCGTATCCGTAGTCGAGTGAAAGTAAAAGCAGCAAAAGCGGCGCGTATTTGAACTTGTTTTTTATAAGCGATGGCAAAGAGAGCGCGAGTAAAACGGCGACGAGTTGGTATTTGAAAACGCCGACGTAGCTGTCCACGAACAACAACTCTATTTGCAGCCAATTCCAATCAAAGGGCTGAAAAAAGCTAAGCCCAAAAATCAGCAAGGCTCTTACGTAGGCCCTGTCCGTAAAATAAAGAGGGGCGAAAAAGAGAAGATATACGACGCCAAAACCAAATGTGACGATTGGGGTCATATATCCAACGCCTTGATACTCGAAACTATAGCCAATCCAGTAGAACCAAAAAAGCCCTATCAAAAATCCGGCGACCAAGACGGAGCGCCTTGGAACGTACAAAAACATTCCAATCGCGCCAAGTCCAAAGACCGAATTTAGAAATTTATTCGTTAAATCGAATTCTTCGAAATATATAAAAGCGCTGAAAAGCGAGGCCGTAAAAACGCCAAGCGAAATTGTTCTCATTGTTTGGTTCATAGTGAAATTGTACACAATTTAGCGGCTTGTTAGTATAGTTTTTGTATAATCGCCACAATTTTATTAAACAAAGGAAGACTGAAGATGGAAATTATCTCTCAACTATTGCCGTTCGTATTTTTAATCGCGATTATGTATTTCGTGATTATACGCCCACAACAAAAAGAGGCGCAAGCTAAAAAAGCGATGCTAGAAGCAATCAAAAAAGGTGACAAAATGATCACGAACGGTGGTTTTATCGTTACGATTTACAAGGTTGAAGAAAAGTTTTTAAGCGTGAAAATGAACGAAGACGTAATCGTTAAAATGACAAGAGACTCCATCGCGAAAAAGTACGAGGATGAAGCTTAATTATCGCATAGTCGTCTTCGCCTTAGCGATAATTTTCGGCGTATTTTTCTCAATACCCTCTCTTGCTCAGTCCGAGCAAGGCAAAAAGATAACGCTAGGGCTCGACCTTCAAGGCGGCTTGCACATGCTGCTTGGCGTAAAAACGGAAGAGGCCACGAAATCTAGAGTCAAATCGATCGCCGCTAGCGTAAAACACTACACGGATAGAGAAGACATCCTGATAGACGGCTTGTCGTTCGACGAATCGAACGTAAAGTTTGAGATTTTGGATGGCGACGATTTGCGCAAAGTCCAGGACTTTCTTGGCAAAATCGAAGGACTCCAGGTCATAACGGACAACCTGACGCTCTCCTTGACTCTTAGCGAAGAAGAAACGCTCAAAACTAAAAAACAATCGGTCGATCAAGCGATAGAAACTATCAGAAATCGACTAGACCAGTTTGGTTTGAGCGAGCCTATTGTCGCTAGGCAGGGCGAAGAGAAAATTCTCGTGGAACTCGCGGGAATCAAAACGCAAGAGGAAGAGCAACGAGCGAGGGAGTTGATCTCGCGCGCGGCGAAGCTCGAACTGATGGCGGTTGACGAAGAAAGAGACGCTCGAGTCGGCGTTATGAGCCAATCCGACGCCGCTGAATACGGCGACGTTATTTTAGCCGACGTTAAGAATCCCGCTCGCAAATATCTCGTTCGCGAGATTCCAATCCTAGAAGGCGGAATGCTTACCGACGCTTCGGTCGGCTTCGATCAAAACAATCGCCCTATAATCAACTTCAAGCTTAACGCCGAAGGCGCCGAGATTTTTGGCGACTTCACTGGCAAAAGCGTAGGCAAGCGTTTGGCCGTCGTTCTTGACGGAAAAGTTTACTCCGCTCCGAACATCAACGAACGCATAGGCGGGGGAAGCGGGCAGATATCGGGAAACTACACGGTGCTCGAAGCGAAAGATTTGGCCATCGCGCTTCGCTCGGGAGCTCTTTTGGCTCCAATCTACCTTATGGAAAAACGCTCGGTCGGACCGAGCCTTGGAGCGGACAGTATTAGAGCCAGTTTGGTCGCGCTTATCGGCGGATTCGTTTTGGTTATTTTCTTTATGGTGTTTTACTATCGTTTGGCCGGAGTTATAGCCAATATCGCGCTTATCGCGAATCTCTTTTTGCTTTTGGCCGTTATGAGTCTTTTCGGCGCGACTTTGACGCTCCCTGGAATGGCCGGTATAGTTTTGACCGTCGGTATGGCGGTTGACGCGAACGTTATTATCTCTGAGAGAATTCGAGAGCTTATCTACGAAGGCAAGTCTATGCGCAAAGCTATCGAAGACGGCTACGCCAACGCCATGAGCGCTATTTTGGATGCCAACGTTACGACGCTTATAGCCTCCGTGGTTCTGTACGTTTACGGGACTGGCGCCATCAAGGGCTTCGCGATCACTATGAGTATTGGTATTTTGGCTTCGATGCTAACCGCCATATTGGGAACGCATGGAATCTACCAGATGCTCGAAGATAAAATCGGCAAAACCAAAAACAACAAACTTTGGTTTGGGATTAAGGGATAAAGATGGAATTTTTTAAATATACGACAACCTTTAATTTTATGGGCAAATCGAAGCTGGCTATTATTCTTTCCATCGTTTTGGTTTTGGCCTCTTACGTCGTTTTGGCGACAAAGGGACTCAACTACGGCGTCGACTTCGCCGGAGGGACGATCGTTCAGGTGAAATACGCCACCGACGCCCCAATCAACGATATGAGAGCGAAGCTAAAGACGAACAAACTGTTCGATGGCGCGACCATCACCGAATTTGGCTCGCCGGACGAAGTGGTGATACGCATGAAGACGACTACCGGAAACGTCACCACGGATATTGGGGACGAAACGAGAGAGGCGCTTAGGGGAACGGGCGAGTACGAAGTCCGCCGCGTCGACATAGTCGGACCCAAGGTGGGCGCGGAGCTAAAAGAGAAAGGGGCGATGTCTCTTATTTTGGCGATATTGGGAATTTTGATTTACGTGGCGTTTCGATTCGAGTGGCGTTTCGCCGTCGCTTCTATAGTGGCGCTCGTCCATGACGTCTCCATCGCGTCCGGAGCGCTCGCGCTGCTTGGCGTCGACGTAAACCTCGACGTATTGGCCGCGCTTTTGACGCTGCTTGGCTACTCGCTAAACGACACCATTATCGTTTTCGACCGTATCCGCGAGGGCGTGGTGAAGTCCAAAAGTTCGGATTTGGCGGACATCATAAACGAGTCCATCACGAGAACTTTGGCGAGAACGACGTTGACGTCGCTTACGACTTTCTTCGTCGTGTTCACTCTGTTCGCTTATGGCGGGGAGATTATCCACGCTTTCGCGTTCACTCTTTTGATAGGCATAGTCGTGGGCACCTACTCGTCCATCTTCGTGGCCTCTCCGATACTTTTGTGGTTCGGTTTCGACGTTAGAAACTATCACGCGAAATTAGCGCAAAAAGCGAAACGCGAAGCTGACAAACAAAGAATGCGCGACCAGTTCGAATCTGGCGTGATGTAACAAACTAAAGGGGATTCTAATGGATTGGGGTAAAGTAATATACGTATTTTTTTCATTGATGAGTTTAACTTCCATAGCCGGATTTCTTTACGAAAACACGGCGGTTTCGCTTTTCGTCGCCGCGAGCGTGAATCTTATTTCGACGATTTTGAAAATCGGGGTTAGAAATTTGCTTTCGGCCGAGCTGCTCGCTTCATCGTTGGTGGCGGATTTGCACTTGATTCCGGCGTTTATATTTTTAGTCGTTTTGCACAACGACAGTTGGGCGATAGCCCTCGCGATTGGCGCGTTGATCGCGAATGTTTTTTCAATGGGCTTGGTCTATATAGAAAGTTCGAAAACGCACGAAGAGTATTAGGCGCGACTAGAGATTGACTTTTTTGAAGTCAGAATTTTTTACAGGAATTTATAAATTGGAATACAGTTCAAAAGCGATAGAAAAAAAATGGCAAAAACACTGGAAAGAAAACGACAGTTTCGAACCTAGCGAAGACTTTTCAAAAGAAAAAAAATACATACTTAGCATGTTCCCTTTTCCTAGCGGAAGACTTCATATGGGGCATGTTCGAAACTATTCCATTAGCGACGCTTTCGCTCGCCACCATCGCCAAGAGGGCAAAAACGTTCTCCACCCGATAGGCTTCGACAGTTTTGGAATGCCCGCCGAAAACGCGGCTATCAAAAACGGCTCGCATCCAAAGGGTTGGACTTACGACAACATAGATTACATGAAAAACGAGTTTTACTCTTTGGGATTCTCGTTTTCGCGCAAACGCGAGTTCGCGACGAGCGACGAGCTTTACACGAAGTTCGAGCAGGCGTTCGTCATAGACATGTACGAGAAAGGCCTGATGTATCGCGAAAAAGGGATGCTAAACTGGTGCCCGCACGACCAAACGGTTCTCGCGAACGAACAGGTCGTGGACGGACGTTGCTGGCGTTGCGACACTCCTATTGCGAAAAAAGAGATGAATCAGTACTATTTCAAAATCACCCAATACTCAGACGAACTTCTTGAGGATTTGAAAAAACTCGAGGGCGGATGGCCCAAACAAGTTCTCACCATGCAGGAGAACTGGATAGGAAAATCGAACGGACTCGCGTTCGACCTGTTTTTCGACGAGGCTTCGAAGGCCAAACTGAGCTCCGCTTTCGAGGGCTTTGAGGTTTTCACGACTCGTCCGGACACCATCTACGGCGTTTCGTACGCGGCTTTGGCCCCAGAACACAAAATCGTCTCATACATGATTCAAAACAATCTTTTGCCCAAAGACGTAATCGCGCTAATCGAAAAAATGAAAAACTCCTCTTCGATAGAGAGACAAAAAGAGAAGAGCGGCGTTTCCTTGGGTCTTAGCGTCGTTCATCCCTTGAGCGGAAAAAGCGTTCCCGTTTGGATCGCCAATTTCGTTCTTATGGACTACGGAAGCGGCGCCGTTATGGCGGTTCCGGCTCACGACGAAAGGGATTGGGATTTCGCCAAAAAGTACGACTTGCCAATCAGCTTCGTAATAAAGCCTTTCGAAGGCGAACTTTCAAGCGAGGCGGCGTTCACCGAAGTTGGAGAGTTGTTCAACTCTGCGGAATTTGACGGAATGAACTCCAAAAAATCGCAATACCAAATCATTAAAACGTTTGAGGAAAAAGGGCTTGGCGAAAAAACCACCAACTACAAACTCAAAGACTGGGGAGTTTCGCGCCAACGCTATTGGGGAGCGCCGATTCCTTTCGTCCACTGCGAGGATTGCGGTCTCGTGATGGAGAAAAAAGAGAACCTTCCAATAGCCTTGCCCGAGGACGTCGTGATAAATGGAGAGGGAAGCCCTCTGTCCAACCATCCAACATGGAAACACTGCGAATGCCCAAAATGCGCAAAAGCGGCGATTCGCGAGACGGACACTATGGACACTTTCGTTCAGTCCTCTTGGTACTTCTTGCGTTTTTGCGCGTCGCCGCAAAACTGGGAGAAAGAGGCTTTTTCAAAAGAGCAGATAAAATACTGGATGGGCGTCGATCACTACATTGGCGGCATCGAACACGCGATTTTGCACCTTTTGTACGCGAGGTTCTTCACCAAGGCGTTCCGCGATTTGGGATATATAGATTTCGACGAGCCTTTCGAGAAGCTTCTGACGCAGGGAATGGTTCTAAAAGACGGCTCCAAAATGTCCAAGAGCAAGGGCAACACCGTCGACCCAGACGCGATCATAGAAAAATACGGCGCCGACACGGCGAGACTTTTCATACTCTTCGCCGCTCCTCCGACCCAAGAGCTGGAGTGGAACGACAGCGGAGTCGAGGGCGCGCATAGGTTCGTCAAAAGATTTTACGAGCGTTCTATCAACGTTGTAAAAACGGATTCGATTCCAAACATAGCGCACTCCGCTTTAAGCAAAGAGGAGAAGTTCGCTCGCAAAAAAGTTTACGAAGCGCTTGTTAGAGCGAAAGACGTTTACGAGGAGCGATACACTTTCAACACGATGATCGCCGGCGTGATGGAAGCAATGAACGCGTTGAATCTGCAGAATGATTCCGACGTTTGGAGCGAAGGATATTGGATTTTAAGTTCCATCATGGAGCCGGTCATTCCTCACGCTTGCTGGGAAATAAGCGATAAGTTTTTTTCGCTGAACAATTTATCGACTCAAAAAATTATTGAAGAGGTTTTCGTTGAAGAGAGCGTCACTCTTGGCGTCTCGATAAACGGCAAACGCAGAGCCGAGGTCGAAGTCTCCAAAGACGCGACAAACGAAGAGATTATCGCTAGCGCCAAAGAGTTGGTGTCGAAATGGCTCGAAGACAAGACTATACTCAAAGAAATCGTAGTTCCAAACAAACTCGTTAACTTCGTAATAAAAGGCTGAGAATGAATTTGAATCCGCAGTTTCTAAAAGTGGCGCTGATCGCGCTCGCGCTAACGCAGTTCGCCGCTTGTGGATACAAGCCAAGTTCGAAATACGCCCGCGAAGTCGTGGGCGAGAAGATTAGCACGAGCGTCGTTATTTTGGCGCAAGATCCGGAAAACACGGTTGTCATAAAAGACGCGGTGGATAGCGCGATAATCAAGATTTTTCACGCTTCTTTGAGCGATAGACAACACTCTCAAACTCATCTGAGCGTTAGCGTTTCCGAACCGACTTACTCTCCGATTCAGTACGACGGCGATGGGTACGTCGTCTCGTATCGCGCCAATATCGTTTTGCTTATTGTAAAAGAATCGCAAGGTTCGACAAAGAGGTATTCGTCTAGCGGCACGTACGATTTTTCCGTCGTGCCAAACGCGATCTTGACCGATCAAGAGAGATTCGACGCCATTCGGTTTAGTTCCATAAAGGCTATCTCGTCTTTTGTGGCGCAAATATCCGCCGAGGGCTCTAGAAAAACTAAGGAATAAAAAATGACCGTTCAGGATATCATTAAAAAATCTATAAAGAGACTTGAGCTTGAGGGCAAGCTGCTGACTCCGGATTTTTATAGCGAGGCGTTTTGCAAAGAGGCCAAATTGGCTGGAGTTATATCTGAAGATTGTCAGCATTTGGATAAATACGTAAAAACTTTAAACAAAGAGTTGCAAAAAGATTTATCCCATTTTAGAATAAACACCATGAACGAACTCGCGCGTTTCTTAATCTCAAAGCTAAATAGAATGAACGCCACGACATGCATGGGCGTTCTCGAAGCGCAAAACATGTTCGTTAAAAGAGTGCTTCAGGTTGTGGAAACGCTTCACAACAAAGAGGCCGCAGAACTCGCTCGAAAAAGCGTGGACCTTTTGTCGAGCGCCCCCTCCGTCGCTCAGTTGGAGCAGTTTAGGCAACTGTGGGTGAATTTTATCACCACATACGACGACACTTTTTTAGAAAAGTTGAAAGCGTTCGGTCCGATCGATCGTAGCGATTTGAAAAAGAGCGTCGAGAACTTAAACTTCTCTTTGAGCGAGCCTTCTTTGGTTGACGCCCATATGAATCTCTCTAAAATAGCGTCTCTTCTAATCGCCTCGTTCGTGCCCTCTATCGCTTCTAGCGTAAATGAAAACATAGCGAATTTAAGCCAAAAAATAAAAGACAATCCGTCTCTTTTGGAAAGCGTAAGCATTGAGGGCGAGATTAAAAACACAATTTCGCTTCGCATCGCTTTGGACAAGGAAAGCGTCAAAGAGATGGTCGAGTCTCTCGATGGCGTTTTGGACCAACTCTCTTTGCGTCTTATCGATATGATTGAGAGTTCAGACGCCTCAAACGCGGATATCCAACAAATAAAAATTGAGCTTGAGGCATACAAGGAAAAGCCGCCGACCAACTTCAAAGAGGCGCACGCGAAATTATTCACCATCGCCGTGGCGTTGGAAAAAAACACCCAACTTCTTAGCAAAGATTTGAAAAATCACAGTATGGACCTTTCCGCTTTGGGTAAAAAAATTCTTAAACTAGAGCAAGAGCTGGAAGCTACGAAAAAAGAGTCGAAAGAAGATTTTTTGACAAAGCTTTACAATAAACGCGCGCTGGACGAATTGATGGCGGTTAAAGAAGCGGAATTCACCCGCTACGGACACAACTTCAGCATCGTGATGTTCGACTTGGACTTTTTCAAAGCCGTCAACGACACCCATGGCCACGAAGCCGGAGACGCGGTTCTCTCCGCGTTCGCCAAGATACTCAAAAAAGAGTGCAGAACGGTGGATATAGTCGGCCGTTTTGGAGGCGAGGAGTTTATGGCGATACTCAGCGAAACAGATTCCAAAGGCGGATTGACTTTTGCGGAGAAGGTTAGAAAACACGTGCAAAAGGCCCGCTTTATGTACAAAGGCAAGCGAATCGAGGTAACGGTGAGCGGTGGCGTTTCAGACAGAAAAAAACACGTTTCCCTCCAATCGACGGTTAACTCCGCTGACGAGTATCTGTACAAAGCCAAACACGAAGGAAGAAATCAAATAGCGGGCGCGAAATAAATTTTGCTAAGCGCCTTTTTGAACGACAAGCCTCTTTATTACGACGAAATCGATTACTCGCGAATGCCAAGGGTTTACGAGCGAATCAAGTCTAATTTTGAGAAACCGAAGATTATACATGTCATTGGGACGAACGGCAAAGGCACTACTGGAAGGTTCTTGGCCACGGCCCTTTATTCTTTGGGCTTTAGCGTCGGGCATTACTCGTCTCCGCATATTTTAAACTTCAATGAGAGGATTTGGCTCAATGGATCCGACGCGAGCGAGGAAGCGCTCAATCTCGCCCACTCGGAGTTGTTGACAATATTGACAAAAGAGGAGGCGGACTCTCTTAGCTATTTCGAATACGCTACTTTTTTGGCCATGCTCGTCTATAAAGACGCGCGATACGTCGTTTTGGAAGCGGGCTTAGGCGGAGAACGCGACGCGACGGCCGCGTTTAAAAACGAGTTGACCCTCGTGACCCCGATAGATATGGACCATGAGGCTTTTTTGGGCGATACGATAGCTGAAATCGCGACAACGAAACTCCTCGGCGTACAAAAAATGGCCATATTGTCCGAACAAGCGAACGAAGAAGTTTACGACGTGGCGTTTGAGCTTTTAAGAAAAAAAGACAAAAAACACGCGAGAGCGGAAGTTTATATCGATGAGGAAGACGAAACTAAAATATCTATCATCGCGCGAGAATCCTCCCTCGAAAATTACTTGGTAAACAATTTAAAACTGGCGATCGCGGCTTTAAAATATATGAATATACCTTACGAGGCGAAAAATTTTTCAAACTCGAAACTGTTTGGTCGACTAAGCGCATTTGGCGATAACGTTCTGCTAGACGTCGGGCATAACGTTTTAGCCGCTAGGGCCATATTGAAGAGTTTGACAGGCGATAAATACGTTCTTGTATACAACAGCTACAAGGATAAAAATTACAAAGAGATTTTGAGAATTCTAAGACCCATCGTTAAGCGAGTGGAGATTATCGACGTATTGAATGAAAGAATCGAAAAAAAAGAAATTTTACAAGAAGCTTTGAAAGAATTAGGTATAGTTCATGGGCGATTTGACTCGATTGCGCAGGATGAAAAATATCTCGTGTTTGGTTCTTTTAGCGTCGTGGAAGAATTTTTAAGGGCTTGCAATGAATAATCGTTTCACCATTACGATAAACGACGACAATGGAGTAAGGCAGATCAATCTGCACAAGTTCGTTCACACCGCCATTCTCTACTCATTGGGATTTATCTTATTTTTAATATTCGTCGCGTCTGGAACGATTTTGTATTTAGACGGCAGAGTGGACGAGGTTCAAAACAAAAAAATCGCCACTCAGAGAGCGTACGAGGAGCTTCGAGAGAAAAACAAAGCGCTTCACTCAAGTATGAACGACACCAAAGACTCCTTGCTGCTTAAAAAGAAAGAACTAGACGATTTGTCGGATTCTTTGTCCGAAATTCAAGAGATGATTGGCATGGGTCCGGCCGAAGAAGAGAAGACGCTCAAAGAAAGAGTCGATTTGACAAAAATCACTTCCGAAGAGATGGCCATTTTGTTGCAGCTGGTTCCAAGCGGCTCGCCGGTGGAGTACAATGGCATAACGAGCAAGTTCGGTTTTAGAATACATCCAACGTTGGGCACCAGGGAATTTCATCGCGGCACGGATTTGAGGGCCGCGATGCGGACCCCCGTATACGCCACCGCGGACGGCATTGTGGAATATTCAGGACTCCATAACAAGAGCGGATTTGGCAAGTTGGTTATCGTGGATCACGCCCTGGGATTTAAAACGTACTATGGGCATTTAAACAAACTTGTGATAAAATCGAACGAATTTGTAAAAAAAGGCGACATAATCGCTTACTCTGGCACTTCGGGCATGAGCAACGGACCGCATCTTCATTACGAAATAAGATTTATGTTCAATGTGGTGAACCCATATTGGTTTATAAAGTGGACTATGCAAAACTACAACGAAATTTTTGAAAGGGAGAAGAAAATACCATGGCAATCTTTAGTAACGGCAACGTCGAACTTGAAGGTAGTAAAACTGACTCAAACACTACAATTATTACCGCAGGCGCGAAAATAAAGGGAGAGTTCGAACTCTCATGCAACTTGTACGTAGATGGAGAGTTTGAGGGTGAGATAAGCTCTCAAAAAGAAGTCAACATCGGCAAAAACGGTCACGTAAAAGGCTCCGTGAAAGCGCAAAGGGTGGTCATTCAAGGCTATCTGGAAGGAAGCGTTGACGCAACTAGGGTGGAGATTAAAGCCGCCGGCCACGTTAAGGGCGAAATAACCTCTTCGGAGTTGGTTATCGAGTCAAAAGGCGTATTCGAGGGCAGCAGCGTTATCAAAAATAAAACCGTGGCCAAAATAGAGTCAAAATCAGACTTGTCTAAGTCGTAACCAGGAAACAAATGTCGCAAACCGCCCTATACGATTACTTTAAAACTCATAACAAAAAAGATTTAGAGCTCTTAATTTGCGAAGATTTTAAAGAGGCGGCGGAGCTTGAGAGCGTCGCGAAGTTTTTTAACGTCGACGTTCTTAGGTTTCCAGATTTTAGGCCAACGTTTGGCGACGATTTGCGTTCCTACAAAGAGGAGCTTCACGAGCTTTTCTCCGCGCTGAGAGTTTACAACTCGTCAAAGAAAAAACCGCTTATAATCTCTCCTTTGAAAACCCTGCTTTTTCCTCTGCCAAAAGAGGAGGTTTTGCAGTCCATCACCATAGAATTCGCGCAAAAAATAGACCTAAAGTCCTTTAAAGAGCGGATGCTGTTTTGGGGATACTCTTTTGTGGACATGGTTCAGGTTGGAGGCGAGATTTCTTTTCGCGGAGACATCATAGACGTATACTCGCCCTCGTCCCCCAACCCGATTCGGGTCTCTTTGTTCGATGAGGAAGTTGAGCAGATTAAAGAGTTTGAGCTTGAAACGCAGCGAACGTTCAAAGAAGAGTTGGCGAGTTTCGATATCGCCAGCGCGTTTTACTCTTTGGACGAGGATGGATTCAACGCTTTAAACGAAGCGGTCGAAAACTCGCCGTTGGACGCTATGTCCAAAGACGTGGCCTCTTTGGGCTTTTGGTATTTGGGCGAGAACGCCGTGGATATTATGAGCGGCAAAAAGGCGGCGCTGTCTAAAAATCTAGACAATCTTCTAAAAGACGCTTACGGCATCAACGATCCTAAAATTTCGCGAGAAAAGTTCGACCTGGAAGTTTTAAAAGAGTCGGACGACTACAAAGAGATAGTCGTCGCGGACGTGGAACGACTTCTTAAAGTCCACAAAGACAAAAAAATCACCATCATCTCCGCAAACGCGGCGCAGCTCAAGCAAGCCGGTTTGTACGACGTCAAAAACGTTACGATTGTCAAAGCCGGGTACATTCTAAACGTGCTCTCCAAAGACGAACTCGTTATATCGCTGAACAAACCGGACAAAAAGCGCCGTCGCCGCAAAAGCTCGATTTTGCTCGACGACCTCAAAACCGGCGATTACGTAGTGCACGAAGATTACGGAGTCGGCATATTTGAAAAAATAGAGCAAATGGAAATCCTAGGCGGAGTCAAAGACTTTATAGTCATCAAGTACGTAGGCGACGACAAGATTTTACTGCCCGTCGAAAATCTCGATTTCGTCGACCGCTATATCGCGAGCGGCGGTTCCGTTCCCGTTTTGGACAGACTCGGAAAGGGAAGTTTCGGAAAGCTGAAGGCCTCGGTTAGAAAACGCCTGCTTGAAATCGCGGGACAGATCGTAAACACGGCGGCGGCTCGATCGCTCATAAAAGCTCCAAAAATCAGCGTCGACAAACAAGCGCTCGTCGCGTTTCAAAAACTATCCGGGTTCGAGTACACGGACGATCAAACGCAGTCGATAGACGAGATACTGGGTCAAATGGGTTCTGGACATATCATGGACAGGCTTCTAAGCGGCGACGTCGGTTTTGGCAAAACGGAAGTCGCGCTCAACGCCATATACGCGGCAAGCAAATCGGGTTTTCAATCCGCGCTGATCGTTCCCACGACTTTGCTTTCGGCGCAACATTGGCGCTCTTTGGACGAACGCTTTGGCGATTTGAAAATCAGATACGCGAAACTCGATAGATTCGTCAGCCCCAAAGACAGAGCGGCGGTTATCAAAGGTTTGGCTTCGGGCGAGATAGACGTAGTTGTGGGCACGCACGCTCTTTTTGGGCTGGAGTTTAAAAATTTAGGCGTCGTCATAATAGACGAAGAACACAAGTTCGGAGTCAAACAAAAAGAGAAAATCAAAGAGCTTTATCACAACGTGCACCTGCTCTCTATGAGCGCGACTCCAATCCCGCGTTCGCTCAACCAAGCTATGAGCTCCATAAAAACGATGAGCCAGCTTCTAACGCCGCCTAGCGAGCGCCAAGGTGTGCGAACTTTCGTCAAAGAGTACGACGAGAAGTTGGTCAAAGAGGTGATACTGCGGGAGCTTCGCCGCGGCGGACAAGTTTTTTACGTACACAACAGCATCGATCATATGCCGATAAAATTGGGTGAGCTCAAAGCGCTTTTGCCGGAACTTCGCGTGGTGATGCTGCACTCGAAAATTTCAGCGGTCGAAACCGAAAAAGAGCTGCTCAAATTTGAAGCTGGAAAGTACGACTTGATGATAGCCACTTCCATAATCGAGTCGGGAATACACATGCCTCGCGTCAACACCATACTCGTCGATGGCGCGGATAGATTTGGCATTGCCGACTTGCACCAGCTTCGAGGCAGGGTGGGGCGCGGCCATTTCGAAGGTTTCGCCTACTTTATAGTCAAAAGCAAAGACGCGCTCACCGACGAAGCGAAAAAACGCTTGCTCGCTCTGGAGTCCAACTCCTTTTTGGGAAGCGGTTCGGTTTTGGCGTATCACGACCTCGAGATTCGCGGCGGCGGAAATCTAGTCGGCGACGCGCAAAGCGGACATATCAAAAACATAGGGTACTCCCTGTATCTTAGAATGCTCGAAGACGCCATAAAAGAGCTGAGCAACACGGCGCAGGGGCCAAGAGCGAAGGTCGACATAAAGCTCACGATCTCCGCGTTTATATCCGACGAGGTGGTGAAAGAGGATAGGCTGCGTTTGGACGCGTACAGGCGTTTGGCTCAGTGCGAAAGCGCGCTCGAGGCGTATGAAATAGAAGAAGAGCTGATTGATAGGTTTGGAGAGCTGGATACGCCGACCAAACAGTTCTTCGAGCTGATGGTCATCAAACTTTTATCCTTGGAGAAAAAAATAAAATCAATCACAAACTACGGACAAAACATAAGCGTAACCTATCTCAACGACTCGAAAGAGACGATAAAAGCGGACAGCAAAGACGACGACGATATTATAAAGAGCGCGCTCTTTTATCTTAGAAACAACAAGCCAAAGGCTCTTTAAAATGAGATTGGCGTTTCTTGGAGACATTGTTGGAAAGCCTGGGCGCGATATGCTCAAACTATATCTAAGAAAAATTAGAGAGGAGCACTCTATAGATTTCGTCATAGCCAATTATGAAAATTCCTCCCATGGTTTTGGGCTCACTATGACGAATTGCAACGAACTGTTTACTTACGGGGTGGACGCGATGACTGGCGGAAACCACTCCTGGGACAAAAAAGACGTAATCGCTTTGTTCGAGACGCACGAGCTGCTTCGTCCTCACAACTACCCAGAGGAGGTCGCGGGAACGGGTTGCAAAGTCTACGAAGTGGCGGGTGAAAAACTGGCGGTTCTCAACCTTATGGGACACTTTTCCATGCCTTACTGCGACAATGCTTTTCGATGCGCTCGAACTACCGTCGATGGCTTGAAAGAGGGAGGCGTCGAGAATATTTTTATAGATTTTCACGCGGAAGCCACGAGCGAAAAACGCGGCTTGATGATGATGCTAGAGGGCGAAGTCGGGGGGATTATAGGAACGCACACTCATGTCGGCACGGACGATTTTCAAATCTCCAAGGGAACCGCGTATCTAAGCGATATCGGTCTCACTGGTTGCAGGGACAATGTCATCGGGATGGACGCCAAAGTCCCTCTCAAACAATTCCTGACGGGAATGAAAGGGCACTTCGACATCCCTAAAAGCTGTAAAAAGATTTTACAAATCGCCATTATGGATATCTCCGCTGGAGCGTGCGAAAGCGCTTATAAGTTAAAATATTTTGACGATGGACGGATTTTAAAAAGCGAAGCGTGGGTTGAGAGATAGCGTTTAGGCGGTTATTTTGTAGTAGTTTTCATTCGCGATATACGTGTTCACCATCGTGTGTCTCATGATGAGTTCTTTGGCTTTTTGAGCTTCTTGGGGCATTTTTTTATCTATTTTCGGAGTTTGGTCGATAGTAGTGGCGGGCTTAAGCAAAAGTGAAAATATTTTCGAGTTGTCGCTATAAGCCGCTTTGGCTCCGGTCATCGCTTTGACTTTTGAAAATTTAACTTTCGCGTCGTTTTGCGTATCTTCTCGCATTCTTTGCTGGTTGTTGAGAACTTTGTAGTCGGAAATGTAGTTGATCGGAAAGACTGACGAGGGATTGACCGCTTTTATCAGCTGAGACGAAAGCTTCGAGGAAAAAGATTCCGAACTTTTTTTGTAATCTTCACTCTTGTCTTTTCGCGCTTTATCGGAAGAATTCGAGTTTATATACGTATCGTACGATGAAATAAACATGAATAAACTCCCTTTAATGTACTTTCGAATATTGTATCACATTATTATTTAATGTAATATTTATAAAAGGCTCGCTATGAGTCGGCGATTTTCGTTATAATAGTCAAAAAAAAGTAAAAGAATCAAGGGAAGGTTATGTTTAGACGAATATTAATTATTTACGCGGTTGTTTATTTTTCAATTTCACTCCAAGCCTTGACATTAAAAGAAAGCGTAATGGAAGCGATGGAAACGAACCCGATAGTTCAGGAGAGACTGAAAAACTATAGAGCGACTCAACAAGATCTAAGCATCGCGGAATCCGAATATTATCCAACAATCGATTTTCGCGCGGTTGTCGGATACAACGAGGCGGGAAATTTAAAAAACAACGAAGGCGACAAAGCGTGGGATCATTTGGTTCAAAACAAAAGCTACAACAATTACGAAACTTCCCTGACTCTGACTCAAAATTTATTTGACGGTTTCGCCACCACTCATAAAGTCGATTATCAAGAAGCTAGGATTTTGGCCGCCGCGTACAATTACGTGGAAAAGTCCAACGACATCGCGTTTAAGATGACAAGCGCCTACCTCGACGTCACGCGTTCTCACGAACTGCTCCAAACGGCGAGAGAAAACGTTCAAATAAACGATTCGATATATAAAAAAGTAAAGGAGTTGTTCGACGCGGGTTTGACGACGGATTCGGAAGTTAAAAAAATCGAATCGTCCCTCTCTTTGTCTCGCTCTAATCTTACCGTGGCGCTGAACAACTCTCGAGACAGAGAGTACAATTTTAGGCGTATTCTTGGGCGTTTGCCAGACGTGGCGGAAATGGAAAAACCAAATATCGACGTTCAAATGCCAGAGTCGATCGAGCGAGCCGCCCTTTACGCCATCAACCACAATCCCTCGCTTTTGGTTAGCCGCTACAACATCAAAGGAGCGCAGGCTCTATGGAAGCAAAACAAGAAAGATTTTTACCCCACTTTGGATTTGGAAATCAGTCAATTTTTTAACGATCAAGACAAGGCGAGCACTAGTTTCGACACCCCGGACGACAGGTTTAGAGCGCGCTTGGTGCTAAACTACAATATTTTCAGAGGCGGAGCGGATAGCGCCACGGCTCAGAAAAACATAAGCAAAATAAATCAAGAGATAGAGATAAAACGCGACGTCAAGCGTCAGGTGATCGAAGGGCTCGATCTCTCTTGGAACGCGTACGAGTTGATAGCTTTGCAACTCAACGATTTAAGGGATTACAAAACTTTCGCGGAAAAAACTTTAGACTTGTACAAAGAGGAGTATGATTTGGGCCGCCGCTCTCTGCTTGATCTTTTGACTTCCCAAAACGACGTTATAAACTCGCGTTCTCAGATTATCGCCGCGGAATACGCGCTTTTGTCCGCCAAATACCGTATTTTAGACGCGATGGGAATACTGCCGAGCGCGATAGTCGGAGATTCCAACGGCGTCGCGGCGAAAGTGAATTTGTACGTCGACTCGCAAGCGGAAGAAATTTTGGACAGGCTTCCCATTAAGTTGGACGTCGACAATGACAACGTAGCCGACAATCAAGATTTGTGCGACAACTCTTTGGCGCAAAACGGCGTAATGCCATACGGCTGCGCGAAGATTAGAAGGGACGCCGATGGGGATGGGGTTTTTGACGCCAGAGACGAATGCCCTTTGACCCCAGCCGGAGCGAAGGTCTCTCCGGACGGATGCCCCGTGGACATCGACACGGACGGAATTAAAGATTACGCGGATCAATGCCTAAACACGCCTTTTGGCTACAGAGTGGATCAAAACGGTTGCGCCAACGCCGCGACGCTTTACGTAAATTTTGCTAGGGACAGCGCCGTAATCACCGATGATTTGTCGGGAAAGATAGCCGAATTCGCTTTGTTTATGAAGAACAATCCAACTTTTAAGGCGAAAATAATAGGGCATACGAGTCGCAATAAAAACAGTGAAAAAAAATACAATTTAAAACTTTCCATTGACAGAGCGAATAGTTTCGCGAACGAGCTGACGAAACTTGGAGTCGATATAAATCGATTCACTGCGCAAGGCGAAGGCTTTGGCAAACCAATAGCCGACAACGCGACCGAGCAAGGCAGACGCAAGAACCGTAGAGTCGAAATAGAGCTTACGAAATAATGGAAAAGATGATGATGAAAAAATTAAACAAAAAGTTGTTTTTCGCAATCGCGATGTTCGCGTTTACTCTTAACTCGGGAATGTGCGACTCCTCGTATGAACTTGAGCGCGACTCAAACAAAAGCGCGAAACAAGCTATGAATGATTATATGAACGCCGACTTCATAGAAATAGTTCGTTTCGACGCGATTGGCTTTGACGATGGAATCAAAGAATCATCAAAAGAGACTCTCGACAAAGCGATCGAGAAAATTAAATCCTACATAGCCCAGAACAAGAAGATCCATTTGACGATAGTGGGCCACACTCGCGCGGTCACCGACGATATTAACGAAAAAAGCGTGGATTCGAAAGTTTACGCGAATAGAATTCAAAATTTATTCCGCGAATCTTTCGACTCGAGCGCTAGCGCCAAAGCGAGTGAAGAGTACGCAACTCAAATTCAAAAAATACTCATTGACAACAATATTTCCAAAGCTATGACAAGCGTTGAGTACCGTCGTTCGGACGATTTGGGCTTTAGCGACGAGACAAAAGTAGGCAAGAGTTTATCCAATCGCGTCATGCTTACGATGTACGTATTCGCGCAAGAGGACGGCGACGAAGACGAAGACGGAGTCTTGGACTATAAAGACAAGTGCCTAAAAACGCCATTTGGAGTCAAAGTCGACAAAAGAGGCTGCCCCTTGGACGGCGACCGAGACAATGTCGCGGATTATAAAGACGAATGTCCAAACTCTCCAATAGCGGCGGAAGTTAATGAGAAAGGTTGCCCATTCGACGGTGACCAAGACGGAGCGTACGATTATATGGATCAATGTCCAGAGACTCCGCTTGGATTTGAAGTTGACGTTCGAGGATGCCCGTTAAAAAGCACTTTAAAACTTTTGTTTAAAACAAATTCCGATAAGATACTTGAAGAATCATCCTCGGAAGTGCGAAAGTTTGCGGAATTTTTGAAAAAAAACAAATTGTACGGCGCGAAAATTACAGGTCACACGGACGCCGTTGGAAAAGCGACGTCCAACATGATATTATCACAGAAAAGAGCGGAAAACGCGAAAGCGGCTCTTGTGAACCTTGGGGTGGAAGAGTCTCGGATCAGCGCTAGCGGACGCGGCGAGCTAGATCCGATTCAAAGCAACAGAACGAAAGAGGGAAGAAGCGCGAATCGACGAATCGAAGTGGAACTTTCCTACTAAACGCGAATATAAGGCAATAAATGAACGAACATATTGTAATGGTCCCTGAAGACACCCTTTTGGAAGTGTTCGTATTGTTTACGAAACTTTTTCACAAACCTTACACAAAAGAAGCTCTGCTCGCTGGATTGCCCGTTCACGAATCTCAAAAATTATTTTCCAAAGATAGCTCAAAATCTCTTTTTTCTCGCGTCGCGGCGAGAGCTGGTCTTAAAACAACTCTTATTAAAAGACCGATAAGCGAAATTTTAGGTCTTCATCTACCTATGATTTTACTGCTGAGCAATGACAACGTATGCATTTTGGAACAGTTTAACGACGATAAGACCATGGCGAAAATCATATATCCCGAAGGCGATGGTTTGGAGCAATGGCTAAAAGTGGAAGACCTTGAGAGCGAATACCTCGGTTTCGCCTACATGCTTAAAAAAGAGTTCGAATACGACGCGAAAAATAGCAGAACCCTTCAGCTAAAACAAAAACATTGGTTTTGGGATACGCTTAAACTCTCAAGCGGCATATACAAAGACGTTCTATGGGCGTCGCTGTTGGTGAACCTTTTCGTTTTGGCGACGCCGCTTTTCACTATGAACGTTTATGACAGAGTCATTCCCAACAATGCCGAAGAGACGCTTCTCGTGTTCACTATAGGAATAGTTTTCGTGTACGTATTGGACTTTTTCTTAAAGTTCACTCGCGGGTATATGCTCGAAATCGCCGCAAAAAAGAGCGACATTATAATGTCGTCCATAGTTTTTGAAAAAGTCCTTGATTTGAAAATGGCGGTGCACCCCCAATCAGTTGGCTCCTTCGCGAATAATTTGAAAGATTTCGAATCGGTTCGCTCGTTTTTCACTACGGCCACCATGACGGCGGTCATCGATCTTCCCTTCGCGATTATATTTTTAATAGTGATTTACTACTTGGGTGGGCATTTGGTTTTTATTCCAATGATCACTATGTTCCTAATCTTTGCTTTCGCAATGATGATTAGAAAGCCGTTGAGGCGAAGCATAGAAAGTTCCCATGAAGCTAGCGCCAAGAAAAATGGCGTTTTGATTGAAACGCTGCAAAATATTGAAACGGTGAAATCAATGAGCATGGCTGGAAAGCAGCAATGGAAATGGGAAGAGTCCACTGGAGAGATAGCGGAAAAAAACCTTAAATCGCGTCTGCTCTCATCGTCCATACCAAACGTAACGAATCTTTTGATCCAGTTGAACACGGTCTTTATAGTCGTGTTTGGAGTATATCTCATAAAAGATTTCGAGCTTACTATGGGCGGGCTGATCGCCGTCGTGATTCTAACCTCGCGAACGGTCGCCCCTATGGGACAAGCGGCGTCGCTCATTTCCAATTACGCGGACGCGAAAAGCGCCTACGACACTCTGAGCGGCATAATCACTCAAGAGGCGGAGCGCCCGGAAGGAAAAGAGTTCGTTAGAAGAGAAAAATTCAAAGGCAAGATAGAATTTAAAGACGTATGTTTTAACTACCCAGGAACGGAAGTTCCCGCCCTGACAAACGTAAGTTTCATAATCGAGCCGGGCGAAAAAGTGGCGATCATTGGCAGAATAGGATCGGGCAAGAGCACAATCGCGAAACTTATTTTAAAGTTGTACGATCCAACGAGTGGAAGCATAATGATTGACGGCATTGACATCGCTCAACTCGATCCCGCCGATTTGCGTAGATTTATATCTTACGTGCCTCAAGACATCCATCTTTTCAAAGGCACCATCAAAGACAATATAATCTCAGCGGAAAAGCATCCCGACATTGGCGACGTTATATACGCGGCGCAAGTCAGCGGAGTGGACGATTTCGTCCAAACTCACCCCTTGGGATTCGATATGCCCATAGGCGAAAGGGGCGCTGGACTCTCAGGAGGACAGCGCCAAAGCGTCGGAATAGCGAGGTCTTTGATGCAGGAGAGTTCCGTGATGATAATGGACGAACCAAGCAACTCCATGGATCAAACGACGGAATCGAACCTGCTCAGGCGATTAACCAAAGAGTTGGAGAAAGAAACGGTTATCTTGATAACGCAAAAACTTTCTTTGCTCGCGATGGCGAACAGAGTGATAGTGATGCACCACTCCAAGGTGCTGCTTGACGACACCAAAGAGAAAGTGACCAAACAGCTCGGAGGCAATCAAAATGCCTAAAGAAACCTACAAGAGTTTGTCAGAACGCGATTACGAATTTATGCACTCGCTAAGCGCGGCGGTGCTGCAAAAATCACCTAGCAAACTAAGAGTGATTATGTATTTTTGGGTAGTCGCGTTTTTCATATTCGTCCTTTGGGCGAAATTCGCGCTTATAGACGAAATCGCCCGCGGAGACGGAGAAATTATTCCAAGCGGCGAGAATCAAATGATTCAAAACCTTGAAGGCGGAATAGTCGAAGAAATTTTAGTCAAAGAGGGCGAAGAGGTCAAAAAAGGTCAAATCCTTTTAAAAATAAACAATGAAAAATCACTTTCCTCTTTTAGCTCCAACTCTATAAAAGCGGACGCGCTCGACGCAAAAATAATTCGCTTGAGAGCGGAAGCGAGCGGAGAGGATTTTGACGTCGACAAAGAGTTGAACAAAAGAATTCCTCTTTTCATCGCCAACGAAGAGAGTTTGCACGTCACGAACAAAAAACAATTGGAGTCGAAACTTGACGCGCTGCAAGAGCAATTGTCCCAAAAAAAACAAGAACTCTCAGAAGCGAGAACCCACTTGTCGCATCTCAAAGAATCTTCAAAAATGATATCCGAAGAAGTCGAGATGACCAAACCGATGGTTGCCAAAGGAGTGAGGTCGAGAATAGATTTTCTAAAACTTCAGCGCGAGGCCAATGAAATCGAAGATAGGTATACGGCCACGAATCAGTCTATTCCTAGACTGCAATCGGCTATAAAAGAGGTTCAAAGCACAATTGAGGAAACGAGTTTGCTCTATAGAAGCGACGCGAAAGCGAAGCTCAACGAGGCGGTGGCGGAGTTGAGAGCTCTGCGCTCGGACTCGACGGCGCTGGAAGACCAAGTGACTCGAACGATAGTGAGAGCTCCTATGAACGGCATAGTCCAAACGCTGTTCGTGCATACGATAGGCGGAGTAGTGAGGCCTGGCGCCGACATTATGGAAATCGTTCCAAGCGACGAAGCTTTGGTCGTCGAAGTTAAAATAAAACCCTCCGACATCGCTTTTATCTATTATGGCCAAAAAGCGATCGCTAAATTTTCAGCGTACGACTTTTCCATCTATGGCGGATTGACTGGCAAAGTTATTTTGATTAGCGCGGATACGATTAAGGACGAAAAGGACAACGTTTTTTACACGGTTCGCATAAAGACGGATAAAAATTATATAGGAAGAAGTGGCAAAAGGCTAAAACTTCTTCCAGGTATGACGGTAAGCGTTGATATCATAACTGGTCAAAAAAGCGTTCTCGACTATATTCTCAAGCCAATACTAAAAACCAAGCAATACACCTTTACGGAGAGATAAGAATGAATGTTGTTTTACATAGCGATGATATAAATTTGCTTTCCCATTGGGAAAAGTCCCTCGATCGAAAGTGCGAGATAGTCGACGATTTGAATGATTTGAAAACCATGCGAGATAAGGTGATAATCATAAACTATTCGGCTTTTAATTCCAATCAGAAAGACTTTCTGCGTCTTTTGGAGGAGAATGCGAATCAAGTCCTCGTGCTTCATCGAACTCCTGATATTGGCACGGCTAGAGAAGTTTTGGGATACGGCGCGAAGGGCTATGGAAACGCGCTGATGAAAGGACATTTTCTCGCTTTCGCGATTGAAAGCGTAAAAGATGGGATGGTTTGGCTGCACCCGGAATTCACTTCTCAACTCATAGCTCAAATTCCAGCGCAAGAAGACAAAAATCTCTCAAGAATACTTGACAAATTGAGCCAAAGAGAAAAAGAAGTGGCGATTTTGCTCAAAGATGGAAACAGCTACAAAGAAATTTCCGAAAAATTAAGCGTCACCCCACGAACCGTTAAGGCCCACGCCCACAACGTTTACGCAAAACTTCACGTAAAAGACAGACTAGCCCTCGCGCTTCTTTTGAGATAGCTTCCCCTGTTTTGTCCATAGGGACAATGTACTTCCAAATTTTTATACGATACACTCTTAAAAATAAAATATTAATTTTAAGAGGTGTCTATCATGAAAACAGTTATTGGAACGGTTAAAACGCTCGAGGGCGAATACTTCGCGAAAGATTCGAACGGAAATGTCGTTGAACTCCATTTGGGAGACGCGATTACTCAGGACATGATTGTTTTTGGCGCCAACACAAACCCAGCGAACGCGGTCATTAAAATAACGATGTTGAACATGGACGAGGCGTTCACTCTTATGGGCTCGCAAGCACAGACGTTCGATAGCTCTTTGGTTGAAGAAGAAAACTTAGACGATTCTCTAGCCACAACCAGCGTAACGCAAGCGTTGGACGCTTCTATATACGCGCAGGACGACGCCACCGCTCAAGACGACGCCCAAGAAGCGACGGCTCCAGATGAAACAGCGGCCGGAGACAAAGCCCCAGGCGGACAATCCGTATCGGACGTATTCGCGGCGAGAGACGGAGACAGCGTGGATATCAACACGGATCTTCGTTCGGCGGCTTTTACGGGCAGAGCGCAATCGACCGCCGACGAGACTACCGTTTTACAAGACAATCCGACCCTTTCCGTTCCACCACTCGTTCCGATAGTTCCCGCTGTTCCAGTAACGGTCGTAAGTGTCACTCCAGATACGCAAACCGAAGGGACCGCGAACAATGATTTAGTTCACAATGTAGTAATGAGTGGAACTTCCGCGAACGCGGAGACTTACTCATTCTCATTAACTGATAATACAACCCAAGCAGTAGATCATGGCACTCCAACATTTAGCGCGGGAGTTACTGATAATGGTAATGGAACGATCACTCTAGACGCGGGAGTAACAAGCTTTACGGTTACAACTACGGTAACGGACGACAACCTAGCGGACAGCGGCGAGTACTACACTCTTAATATCGGCGGACAAACCGCGACGGGCACGATCTTGGATGAGACTAATCCACATACTCCAAATGATCCAGATCAACCAAATGAAAAAGACGCGGGAACTGAGTTAAGCATTTCAGGAGCGACCGCAACAACTGAGGGTGATTCGGTAATCTATACGGTAACGGCTACCAACCCAGTGGCAGAAGCTATGGACGTAGAACTTACAATCTCAAACGTAACTACAAACGGAGATATCGTAACTGAAGTAGTAACGGTAACCATCCCAGTAAATGGAACTACGGCAACTTACACGGTTGCAAACGTACAAGACCTTATTAAAGAGTCCGCGGAAGATTACAAAGTGGCAATTACCGATAATACAAACGGTGGATTCGAAGCGGTAACTCTTGGAAATACAGAAGTAACAACAACTATTAATGATGATGATTCAGTAACGGTAGCGTCTATCACATCTGACACAAAAACCGAGGGAACTGATAATAATGATTTAGTTCACAATGTAGTAATGAGTGGAACTTCCGCGAACGCGGAGACTT
>ERZ889078.351-NODE-351-length-41538-cov-8.397488_pt1 | contig 41538 bp, 24 predicted proteins | sample MGYA00521266_ERZ889078 | MGnify/ENA primary metagenome ERZ889078 (study PRJEB32303, sample SAMEA104408618) | aquatic metagenome | biome: Brackish water; feature: Pelagic; material: water | place: Baltic Sea | collected 2014-06-16T06:34:00 | depth 76,534 m ... | reverse complement strand
GCACGTCGTTGCCGGAGAACACGATCTGGCCGCCGTCGTCCGTGTAGCCGCTGTACTTTGGAAAACCCAGCTGACCTGGCTGGCCGACCTGCACAAACGCCTGCGCAACAGGCTTGAGCGTGTAGATGTTGAGCACCGTCACGTTGAGCGTGCCCTGCAGCGGACTGCCGTACGTGCCGCCTTGCGGGTTGGTGGGGCTGAAGTAGGTGAAGCCGTCGATCAAGCTGTCGCTGTGCTCGCCGCGGATCACATCGACCGCGACCGCGCCAGGGTCATGTGGCGGGGTTTTGAGCGTGATCGTGCCGGGATCCTCGACTGTGAGCGAGTTGGCGATCTTGCCGTCGAAGTAGACCTGGGTCGCCTTGTCGAAGCCCGCGCCGTGCAGCGTGACCCACGTCCCACCGCCTGAGGCGCCCATGGCTGGCAGCAGGGTGTCGAGCTGCACACCGCCATTGTCGTAGGCATAGCCGGCGAGCAGGAGCGCGGTCTGGGTGCCGCAGCTGACCTCGACATCCGCAGGCCCCGCGGCGCCGGGCGGCGTCTGAATTTGCAGGGTGTCGCCCACCGCGTCGGCGTCGAGGATCTTGGCGAACCAGCTGCCGATACGGACTACGCAGCCTTTGACGAGGCCCTTGCCAGACAGCACGACCGTCTGGCCGCCCGCCAACGGTCCCGTCGCTGGGCTCACTTTGGTGAGCTTCGGCGCCTGCCAGTACCGGAAGCCCTGCGCGACGGAGAGCTCGCCTTTGTCGGTCACCAGCGTGAGGTCGACGAGCCCTGCGACGTGGGCGGGCACCACCGCGACTAGGCTGCCATCCTTGGTCTGGACCGAGGTCGCGGTGTCGCCAAAACGCAGCTGAGTCGCCTTTGAGCCCGCCAAATCAGCCAGAACGTGCACCGTCTCGCCGCCTGCGACGTCGCCGCTCGCCGGTGAGACCCCGAAGAGCGCTGGCTTGGCGCCACCGATGTAGGCTAGGGCAGGGCTCAGCACGGTGTGGCCGAAAGGGCCGGTGATCAGCAGATCCACGGCGCCCGGGCTCGCGCCCGCTGTCGCCGGCGGCACCGTCGCGCCGCGGCTGGAGGAGGCGTCGCCCGCCGCGAGCACCGCCTTGTTACCGTCGATGTACAGCGTCTCGGCGTTGTCGAGCGCGTCGCCGCGCAAGACGACGGATCCGCCCGCCATTGGCACCAGGGAGGCTTCGACCGAGGTCACGCGAGGCGGGTTGCCATAGGTGAACGAACCCGGCGCCAGCGCGACGCCGCTGGCATGTCGCACGCTGACGGTGACCTTCGAGCGGCTCTGGCCCTGCGGCAGGGTGAGCGCTGGTGTGAGCGCCACGACCGTGTGTTCGTCGATGACTTCGCTCTGGAACGCGGCGCGGTCGCCAATGAGGATGCGATCACCGGGCACAAACCCCGATCCCTTGACGGTGATGAGCGTGCCGCCGGCGCTGGTGCCCCGGTCTGGCTGCACGCTGTCGACGGTGACGGTGCCCAGGTACGTGTAGCCCCGCTTGACGACGGCGCTGCCGATGCCCGGATTTTCGACCCGGACGTCGACGCGGCCTGGCACGTCGCGCGGCGGCGGTTTGACGAACAGGTGCGCGCTGCCGCCGCGAAACGTGACCTCGACCTCGACCGCGTCGAAGTAGACCCGCGCATCTTCGAAGAAGCCGGCGCCTGCGATGTCCACTTCGTCGCCTTCAGCCAGCGGCCCGCGATTCGGGCTCACGCTCAAGATCAAGAGGCCGCCGGGTCCGATGTGACTGCCGGTGTCGAGATTTGACGGCGCGTCGCCACCGTTGCTGCCTGCGTCAGGGCCGTCCGATCTGGCGTCCGGCGAGCAGGCCAAGGGACCCGCGCACAGCAGGGCCGTCCCCAATAAAATGCTCAAAAAATGCCGGATTTTCAGGCTCGTAGGCGATCGTCTGGCTGGTGGACTGGCCTGCAGTGTTGGGTTACGTCGCTTCATCGCCGCCTTCATCGCCACAAGCTCGCAGCGCTCGCTGTGTGCGCCCGCCGCTCGTGGCTCGCCCCAACTCCCGCTGGCATGCTACGGCCTTACGGCCAGCACCTCAAACGCAATCGACGATTCCCCTGCGATCACAGTCGCAGAGGTCGGTCGGCCCTCAGCGCCCGCCGGCGTCAGGCAGTATAGGCGCGAGCACAAGCGGCGTGCCGCGCGGCAGGTTGGCCAACAGCATCGCGCGTCCCAACCACGGTCCCGCAGCGCTCTGGAGGGCTCGCATGACAGCCGCTTGGCCTGCGTCGGCGGCGCCCGTCTCTGCGCCGAGCACCGCGCCTACGCTGACGCCGAGACGCGCACGCAGGCGGGAAGCAAACGTGGGTTTCGGCAGAAACACGACTGCGACGTCGTCATCGTCAGCGATGTCAGCGCGGCCCCGCGCTTCGGCGATGCTTGCGAGCAGCCCACCGGTGGCGTCGATCAGCCCGTTCGCCGCCGCCTCGTCGCCCATCCACAACCGCCCCTCGGCCAACGTGAGCAGCTTGGGCCGCGCGATCTTGCGGCGCAGGCTGACGCGCTGCAAAAACACGTCGTAGTAGCGTCCGAGCACGCGCCGAAGTAGCGCCTGCTCCGCAGTCGTCCAGGGCCGCTGGAGTGAGGTGACGCCCTCGTGCGGCCCGGCGCCGACGTGGCTGACCCCGATCCCGAGTCGACCGAGCAGCCCGCTGATGTCTGGCTTGATCACCCAGATGCCGATGGAGCCCGTGATCGTGGCGCGGTTGGCGATGATGTGGTCCGCGCCGAGCGCCGTCCAATAGCCGCCGCTGGCCGCGGTCGCGGCCATCGAGGCGACCGATGGCTTCTTCTTCGAGAAGCGAACCAGCGCGTGATACATCGCGTCGCTGCCCCAGACCGCGCCACCGCCAGAGTCGATCCGCGCGACCAGGGCCCGCACCGAGTCATCGCGCCTGAGGCCACCGATCGTGCGGGCCATCTCGGCGCCACCAACCTGATTGCCCATCAAACCTGAGCCGTTTTTGCCATCGACGATGTTGCCGCGAATCGCCAACACCGCGATCTTGTCGCGCCTGCCCCAGCGCACCCGTCGGCGCGGCACCTCGTGGAACTTGCGCAGCGGCGCATCGGCGTCCAGCAGCCCCCAGGTGCGCAGTTGCCGCTCGAACGCTTTGGGCTCGGCGACGATGTCGATGAGCAGGGCCCGTTGCGCGTCCTGCGGGAAGGCCACCCCTCGCGCCAGCGCGGCTTCCACCTGCGTGGGCGACAGGCTCCGGCCAGTCGCGACGGCGGTGACGAAGTCGCGCCATCGTCGTCGGATGATGCGACCGTACGTGGCTGCGAGCTGCTTGGAGATGTGCTTGCGGGTGAACATCTCCGGTCCGCTTTTGTACTCGCCGTAGCGCAGGGCCTGCACCGTCACGCCGACCCGGGTGAGCGCCTGCGAGAGGCCCACAAAATCCGCGCCAAAGCCACGTGCGCCGAGGGTCCCCGTCTCGGAGAGGCCAATGCGTTCACACGCGCTCGCGACCATGTAGCCGCGGGTGCCGAGGCCAGCGCCGTACCACGCCGTGCGCTTGCCACGGGCCCGCAATCGCGCGATCGCAGCGCGGAGCTCTTCGACTTGGGACCACGTCAAGGTCACGCCATCCGAGCGAAACACGACGAGCCGCAGCTGCGGATCGTCGGCCATGCGATCGAGGCGGAGCAGCAGCAGACCAAAGTGATTGTCGGCGCCAGGCTCCTCAGACATCTTGCCGCGCAAGGGCACGACCACCGCTGAATCGCCGACGTCGAGCAAGCTGGCTGGCGCGTCTCCGGAGAGGCGCACGCCGAGCTGCAAGCCACCGCGTTCGCCGGATTCTGCGTTCTTGCCGGTGCGAGCGCCAAGATCAACGCCCCACTTGCCGAAGCCAAAATCGAGCAGCAGCGACGCCCGAGTGTCTTCGCCAAGCGTCTGATCGGTCGTGGCGTTATGACGGTAGTGCTGAAACTCGCCCACCACGGCGAGACCGTCGATGACCCGCGCACGGATCTGGCCCGTGATGCTGCCGCGATGGTCGCCAGCCGGCCAGGTGACGTCCCAGGCGAACATGAAGCGGTCGCTGCCCTTGAACGGGCGCAGGGCGAAGCCCCAGGACCAGCGCGTCGTGAACGTCGGCAGGCCGCTGCCGGCGACAGGGTTGGGCGCGCTCGTCATGCCGGTGACGCGCCACGCCAGCGAGATCCAGGACCACGGCCGGTACAGCAGGCCTGCGTCCCAAGACGTCGGGCTACCTGAGACTCCGGTGTGGGCGCGCGCCGCGAAACCGACGAACAGGCGGTCCCCGAAGCTCGTCGCCGCGGCCAGACTCAGCCGAGTCAACGAGAGCGGCCCGCGGGGTTCGCCGGTCTCGCCGTCCGGCAGATCAGCGACGCGCTCCACGCCAAATCCAAGCTGCAAGCCTCCGAGCGGGGCCGCTAAGAACCCACCCCAGCCAGCACCCCGCGTGCCAGCGACCCAGCCCCCGCCGCCGCTGAGCTGCAGACGCGCTTCGAAGTCACGCAGCTCAGCCAGTCCGGCCGGGTTGGTGCTGAGCGACAGCGCACCACGTGGCGCCGCGATCGCGTTGCCCGCGAAATGCACCCCGGCGTCGGCTCGGCGCTGGATCTCACCGTGCGCGCTGGACGGCGTCGCCCAGAGACCTGCGACGAGGCCGAGCATCAGGCTGATGACCGATCCGTGCGGCAGCGCCGTTCGATTGGCGCGACGCCATGGGGCGGCGGTTGGCCGTTGCATGATCTCTCCCCGATGGCGTTCGGCGTAGGCGGTAGCCAGGCCGCGCGAATGTCGCTAGCGCAGGTGAGTCAGCGCCATCAACTTGAAGTCATTCGGACCGTCACGGCGCAGCAGCAGGCGGTACGAGCGCACGCCGCGGCAGTCGAGCATCACCTTGAAGAGGTTGCCCGCTGGCAGCACGCTGTACATCTCGCACTGCAGCGGCGTCTTGCCTTTGCGACTGGCCGTGAGCTTGGTGCGATAGAGCTGATTGCGCGCCTCGTCGAGCTTGAGGAAGGCGCCGCCATGCACGCGGAACAGCGACGGGATCAGCGTCGGGATCTCGGTGTGCACTTCAGCCGGTCCAAAGTCACGTAGATATTCCGCCAGTTTGCCGCTCTTGAGCGACTCGCAGGCCTTCGCGGGGGTCATGTCTTGCTTGAACACGTGCGCCGGCTCCTTCGTCCGAATGTCGAAATAGACGCGCTCTGAATCGAGCAACTTGCACAGCATCGGTGCGTTGGCGGTCGCCGCGTAGCGCGAAAAGCTGAGGAATGCGCGCGCGACCTCGCTCGCAAGCTTGGGATCGCCCGCGTCCAGCGGCGGTAGCGGCGCAGGGGCGGTGGTTTTGGGCTCAGCTACGGCTGTGGTCGTCGCTCTGGTTCCGGCGGGCTTCGCGGCCGGCTTCGTTTGGGTCTCGTCGCCCTTGCCAGTGGCCTTGCCGTTGTCGCCGCCTGCGCTCGACGCGCTGCTGCCCGATGTCGCCTGTCCAGCGCTCGCCGTCGTCGTCGCGGGGCGCACACGCCCGTACTTGTCCCGCATCACCACCGCTTCCGTGGGCGCGCTCGCGGTCCGAATACACTGGGCGCTCCAGTGATGGGTCCACGACGTCGTAGCGACGACCGTGTAGACCGGTCGACCGTCCGCGCCGAGGCTCTTGGTCTTGGACTTGAACACCTTCGCCGTGCTCTTGGCCGCCGCGCCCACGACCGCGTCACAGCCAAATCGGGCAGCGTGTTTCTTCAGCAGGCGGACACCTTCAGCCGCGTCTGGCGCTTCGGTTTTGGTCTTGGTGTCGACCTTCAACACGCCGACGACGATCACGGGTGTTTGCAGGCCATCGACGGTCTCCTGCGCAGTCACCGTGCTGCCCATCGGCAAGGTGCGGAAGACTTTCACGCCGGCAGCTCGCTCGAATTGTACACCGCTGCAGGCCACCAGTAGGCCGCACAGCAGCATCGCTACGGCGGGGCGCACAAGCGAGGCAGACGGTCGACGCGGCTGGGAAAGGGCTGAACTGATCTGAAAACCGAGGCTCATGGGCTGCTCCGAAGGGATCGTTGGCTGCCGCTTGCTGGCTGGCCCTCAGGTCATGAGGACGCGAAGAAACAGGCGTTTCTTGGCCGCAAAGGCGCGGGAGTCTGTCTGGCCTCGCCCGGTGCTGTCAACTGCGCGGTCGCACGGGCGAAAATGCCGGCCGCTCGCGAAGCGATCTGGCGGGGCGCGCGCGCCGTCAGGCGAGGAAGTACCGGAGCACCTCGGCGGTGACGTCGACCCCATCGTTGCGCGTCCGTGTGCTGGCCACCGCGGCGTCTGTCATTTCGTCTCCGAGGCTCGCACGCCGGCGGCGGTAGAGGTCCGATGCCTGCGCGGCCTCGAACTCGGGGTGGCCCTGGAGCGTCACCGCGACACCCGGAAGGACGTAGCCCTGCTCGGCGCAGAAGTCGCCAACCATCCACGGGATCGCTTGGGCTGGCCGACGCAGGACCGCATCCTGGTGGCTCATGATCAGCCGCACGTCGTCGAGCGGTGGCGCCGCGGCGTCAGGGGGTGACAGCGGCTCACCACGGCGCGCGCCGCCGGATGGCAAGTGGAAAGCGCGATGAACGGGCACCACGCCAACCTCCCACCCGCCGGGGTGGCGACCTGTGGCGCCGCCGAACGCACGGGCGAGCAGCTGGTGGCCGAAACAGATCCCATACACAGGCTTCCCTTGCGCGATCGCGCTGCTGAGCCAGCTCGTCAGGGCGACGACCCAGGGCTCAGCGCAGTCCGGGTCGGTCGCGCTTCCTGTGGTGACGAACAGCGCGCTCGGGTCGTCTTCAGCTGGCAATTCTCCGCCACGGGCGTTGACGCACCGAAATGCAAGGTCCAAGCCGGCGCGGTCTGCGGCCGCACGCAGATGCGCCAACATACGCTCATGGGTGTCGCCATGGCGGGACAGATCGGGCTCAGGTACGTCGTCACACCGAAGCACAGTCACGAGAGGGCGGGGCATGGGCTCTCCAAGTTGCGCGGACGGCAACGCCCGCAACGCAGGCCACCGCAGGCCCGACAGACGATCTAACATCGCCGCCCGCAAGTTGCAGCGTCGCGTCGCCGTCCACGCCGTCAATTGCTGAATCTCGCGTTGGCTGCTTATGCTGCCGCGTCGCACCTCGCTCGCGATGTCAGGAGTCCTCCCATGAGCCAGCCTTCCCCAAGCACCGTCGCGCCCAGCTCGTCGCGTCTCACCGGCTCCGGTTCGCTGTTCGCAGCCCGTCGCGCCGCGCTGCTCGCGCGCCTTGGCGCCGGCACGGTGGCTGTGATTCCGAGCGCGCGGATGACGATTCGCAACAGCGACGTGGAGCACGATTTTCGGCAGGACAGCACGTTCTTCTATCTGACGGGGTTTGAAGAGCCCGACAGCGTGCTGGTGCTACGTTCAGACGCCGACGCTCCCGCCACGCTCTTTGTTCGGCCGCGCGACAAGGCCGCCGAGACCTGGACTGGGCGCCGCGCAGGCGTCGCTGGCGCGGTGGCGCACTTCGGCATGGACGCCGCATTTCCGGCCGATCAGCTGGCGACGGAGCTCGCGCGGCTGATCGACGGCGCCGAGCGGTTGGCCTTCACGCTCGGCGCAGATCCCGACGTGCAAGCCGCGGTGCTGTCCGCCGCGCAGCGTCATCGCGACCGGCCAAGGCTGACGATCAGCGGCCCGGATACCCTGGTTGATCTGCGCCTGTTCACCCACGACATGCGCCTGATCAAGTCGCCCGACGAGCTGCGAGCGCTGCGCCGCGCCGGAAAAATCACGGCGGAGGGGCATCACGAAGCCATGCGCTCCGCCGCGCCGGGGGTGTGGGAGTACGAGCTGCAGGCCGCGCTTGAGTACACGTTTCGAGCGGCAGGCGCGGCGCGCGTCGGCTACAGCTCCATCGTCGCAGGCGGTGATAACGCCACGATTCTTCACTACAACACCAACCGCATGCGGCTCCCGTCGGACGGCCTAGTGCTGATTGATGCCGGCGCCGAGGTGGACTACGTGACCGCGGATGTGACCCGGACGTTCCCCGCAAACGGTCATTTCTCGGCCGAACAGCGCGCCGTGTACGAGGTGGTTCTGGCCGCCGAAGAGGCCGCGATCGCGGCGTGCGTGCCGGGGACGATCTACGAAGAGACTCACAACATCGCGGTGCGTGTCTTGGTCGAGGGCATGGTCGACCTCGGGCTGCTGACCGGGGACGTGGACACGCTGATCACCGAGGAGCGCTATAAGCGCTACTACATGCACCGCACGGGGCACTGGCTCGGGATGGACGTGCATGACGTGGGTCTCTACAGCGACCTGGGCGCCTCGCGGCCGCTTGTGGCGGGCATGGTCACGACGATCGAGCCCGGGATCTACATCGGCGTCGACGACGAAGAGGCGCCGGAGGCGTTTCGCGGCATCGGCGTGCGGATTGAAGATGACATCATGGTGACGGACACGACCCCAGAGATCCTCTCTATCGACTGCGTCAAGGCGATCGACGACGTGGAGGCGATGGTCCGCGACTCGCCGCGATGGGTGCGCCGCGTGACGATCTGAGCCGACTGAGCCGTCCCATTTTCTGGACGAAACGACGCCGCTCGCTACGCTGAAGCTGTCCCACACCGCTGCGGAGAGCTGGCCCCATGTCGACGACGCCCACCGTGCTCTCAGATCGATTTCAGCTGGGCGGCCGCATCGCCGCCGGGGGAATGGCGTGCGTTTTTGCCGGCGAGACGACGCGCGACGACGACCCGTTGGCCGGCCGCCCCCTCGCCGTCAAGGTGCTGCACGACCACCTCGCCGAGAACGCCGATTTCATCCGCATGTTTCGCGATGAGGGCAGCATCGCCGCCCGGTTCGAACACACGAATGTGGTGCGGGTCTACGCGGTGGGTGAGGACGGCGGCCACCACTACATGGTCATGGACCGTGTCTTCGGCAACAACCTGGCCGAGGTGCTGCTCGCCTTCAGGAAACGCCGCAAACGCGTGCCTAAAGCGGCCGCGTTCGAGATCTTGCGCCAGATGCTGAGCGCCCTGGTGTACGTGCACGGCTTCAAGGGCAATGGCGGGCGACGGTTGGGCATCGTTCATCGCGACATCAGCCCGCACAACATTCTGATCTCCGTTGACGAGAAGGTGCGGCTGACCGACTTCGGCATCGCGCGAGGCAACCACCGCACCGACCAGACACGCACCGGCACGATCAAGGGCAAACTGCACTACATGTCGCCCGAGCAGGCCCGCGGCAAGCGCGTCGACGCGCGCGCCGACCTGTACGCGCTCGGGGCGGTGGCGTGGGAGCTGTTCACCGAGCGGCCGCTGCTGCAGGCGGACCGCACAGAGGCGCTGCAGGCCCGCGTGATGTCCGGTGAGTTCGACCTGCAGAGCCCGAACTTCGACGCGCTCGGTGACGATCTACAGGCGTGGTTGCGCAAGAGCCTGGCGGTCACGAAGGAAGAGCGCTGGCAGAGCGCCGAGGCGATGCAGGCCGCGTTGGGCAACGTGAAGGGGGCGAGCTCGTCGCGCTTTAAGCCCGGGATTCTCATGCGTCTGCTTGAGGTCGTCGACGCACCCGAGGAGCCGGAGCAGCCGTCGTTGATGTCCGATGCGGAGATGTCGCCACGCCGTGTCGGCAGCAGCGCGGATGTGCCGTCGATGGTGATTCGGACCCCTCAGCGTCCGATTTCTGGGGTTTTTGTTGGACCGGAGGCCGTGTCTCAGGTGCGTCGCATGTCGCGCTCCGAGCGCATGCAGGCCGCGGCGCCGCGGCGTTCGTCGGCGAGCGGTCGTTCCCGGGTCTCTCAGCGAACGCCCCGCGTGGATCAGGACGCGTCCGAGGCGGCCGTGCGCCACAGCGCGGCGATCGCGCTGCAGGCGGCCGGCGCCGACCCTGAGCCAACCCACGACGCTGACGCTGCGCGTGCCACAGGACCGTCGCGCCGGCCGAGTCGTGACGCTCATGAGCGCGTCAGCAAGATGCTCGTGCAGCAGCAACGCGGTCTCGCCGTCGCGGCCACAGTGGCTTGGTCCTGCGTCGCGTTGCTGTTGTTTGGCACCCTCCTCGAGGTGTGGAACGCGCGGCTGCGTCTGCCGCGGGTCGACGAGACGACGTTCACCGCGCTCATCTCCAGCGCATTCACGGCGACAGCCAGCGCTGAGACGGCGTCCGCGTCTGCGTCGGCGACCGAGGCCGAGGAGGTCTCCGAGCGCGCCGAGGAGGCGGCGACGCCACCCCCCAAGCCGCGAGCGACGCGCAAGATTCGCAACGACCGCTTCTTGCCGCGCGCAGCGGCCAAGCCCAAGTCCCAGCGCGCGAGCGCTGCGCCACAGCAGGGCGCCGCGGACCCCAAGCCGGCGGCGAAGCGCCCGCACCCCCGCCGCCCGCGCGCTGGTGAGAAGCGAGGCGACAAAGCGCCGGCCCGCGGGCGGGACGAACGCGCCGTCAAGCGGTGAAGACGTCGATTCCCGGCGCCGCCAGCCCATCTTCGTTTGGCCTGCCGCTTGTAAGGCCCCATGCTCCCCGCTAGAGTGCGCGCTTCGCAAGGCCAGGGCCGCGGGAGTGCACGATGACTGACGAGAAGAACAACGACACCGAGACCACGACCGAGGTCGTCACGACCCCCGAATCCGTTGGTTCTTCGGACGCCGTAGAGGCTGGCACCAGCGTCGCCGCCTCGGCCGTGACAGACGAGGCCTCCGAAGAGAGCGCGGAGAGCGGACACGAAGAGAAAGAGGCGATCGACGCGCTGGCGAAGCTATCGCCGCGCCTGTTCGCCCGGCTCTGCCGCGGCATCCCGATGCGTACGTTTCTCGCCGAGCTGGCCCGCATCGACCGCGGTGTCTACTTCCGGTACTTCAAGGGTTACCGCCCGGTGAAGATCACGGCCAAGCGGCTGCAGGACGTGCTGACCAAGGAGATCTTGGAGCACAACAACGGCCTGCTCGCGCAGCTGGTGATCTACAACTGGGACGAGTTCCAGTGGAAGCTCTACGGGGACCTGCAAAAGCACGTCAAAGCGATCAATGAAGACGTGGAGGCCATCGAGCGCATCACGGACGAGCAGGCCGATCCGATCTTCGACGATCTGCTCAGCAAGTACGATCCGCGTGACGTCGCAATCGGCGCCATGATCAATGGCGTCCGCGTTGGCGAAGACTACTTGCAAGCGCGCTTCCCAACGCTGCTGTGAGGACGTGCGGCGCGGTCATTCGACCCGCCCGCACCGTCGCGGCTGTCGCCCTCCTAGCCTAAGAATCCAGCCTTTGACGATGATCTGAACTGCGCCGACATCGTCTGCGCGGGGTCAGCCAATGGTGCGCACGCGCCGGGTCAACACTGGCCGGGTCAACACTGGCCGGGTCAACGCCGCAGCCTCGAGCCCACGGACTTGTCGGGCGTCGCCGCCGCAGGAGGCGCGACGGGCACCAGAAACAGCGTCGCCTGCTTGCTGGTGCTGACGCCAGTGTCCGTGACGATCGCGAGCGTGCGGTGGTCAGGCGGCTCGAATCCCGACACGTCGACGCTGAACGCCGGACTCCGCACGGGCGCCGTCGCGATCAGCACGTAGTCGCCCGCCTCCCGTCGCAGCACCGAGACCGTCGGCGGCGCGCCCCGCAGCACGACCGCAAACAGCTGCCCGCCGCGAGTCCGCAGCAGGGTGTCGTTCGCCGTCACACGTTCGCGAAACACCCAGCCCCGGCGCACGATCCGCCGCCTGCGTAGGGCCGGTTTGAGGCCGCGCGTTCTGTAGGCGCGATCAACGATGAGGCGCCGCTCATCCACGCGCGCGATCCACAGCGGTTGGCCGTTTTGATTGCCTGTGTGGTATGGACCCTGACGAACGGCGAACCGTGTTCCGTCTGCCGACCAGCCCAGCCAGTACAGCCACGCCGGCGGTTGCTTGGCCTGCGCCGGTACGATCTGCGCGGTGTAGGGTAGCTTCGGCGGCGCAGCCGCCGGTTGAGCGCGCGGACCGTTCGTGGGCGCGCTAGGCGACGCCGCAGCGGGTTCGCCGGCGCCCTTGGACGCGCCTGCCGCCGCGCCTACAACCGCACCTGTCGCCGGCGCTGAGCGCGGCTTTATGGCGGCTCGGCGCGGGGCATCAGCGGCGCCGCCGTTGGTCGCACCCGCTGGTGGTGCAGCGAACGCGGGCGCAGCGCAGACGAAGATGACGAGGTGGATCGGTAGGAGTTGGCGCACGCCGGCAGGCTACCAGACCCAAGCGTAAGTGAGACGATGCTGAGACCAAACATTCGCCAGCCGAACTCCTCCTTGCGCCGCTCGACGAAGGTTGCGTCGCGCGCGGCGCGTCTGGTTGTCGTGGTCGGCGTCCTGGTCGTGATCGCGCTGGCGCCGGTCCGCGCATCGGCGTCAGCCAAACCCGTCGAGGAACAGCTCGCCGCACAGGGTCGGCGCGCGCGCGGGGAAGTGCTTGTGCTTGGCTCGTCGTCGATCCTCGGCGGGGTCGGACGCGTTCTCGCGCACGGTCTCCGCAAGCGCGGATTCTCGGTCTACAAGCTCGGTGTCGGCAGCAGCGGCCTGTCTCGGCCAGACTACTTCGACTGGGTCGGCCGCGTGCCGATGCTGCCCGTCTCCAAGCGCACAGTCTTGGCGGTCTTGTATCTCGGTGGCAACGACGCGCAGGCCATCTGGGTGCGACCGCGAGAGCGATCGCGCTGGGGGCGCACCTGGATCGGATTCGAGCGCGCGACTTGGCCCAAGCTGTACGCCAAGCGCGCCGTTGAGCTAGCAGCTGCGTTGTGCAAACGCGGTGTTCGGCAGGTCGTCTTCATCCTGCCCGCTGACGTGGGCAAGCGCCGATTGCAGCGACGCCTCGCCAAGGTGCGGCGGGGCCAGGTGCGCGGTGCGTCGCGGGTGCGGTGTGCGACGGCCGTCGCTGCGCGCGGTGACCTAGCTCGTATCGTGGCCAGCCGCGCGCGGCAGAAGCGGACGCCGCGTCGTCGACGGACGGCGCACGTGCGGCTCCGTCAGCCCGACGGCGTGCACATGACCAACGCAGGTGCGAGGCGGCTGTGGCAGCGGGTGTCGCGACGGGTGCTGCATCGCGCCGATACGGGCGTGACCCTGCGCAAGCGGGCGGAGCGTCGCCAACATCTCGCCAGCCAGCGCGTCGCCCGCCGTGTCCGATTGAAGCGACAGCGGGCGTCGCATCGCGCCCAAGTCCGACGTCGTGCCGCCGCCCGTCGCATGAAGCTGCGCCAGGCCAAGCGCCACGTCCGGACGACGCCGCCCGCGAAAAAGCCGAATTCATCGGGTGGAACGTAGCGCGTCGCCGTCGCGAAGTTCGTTGGCGTGTCGCGTCAGGCTACGGCGCGCGCGGTTGGCCAGCCGGCGGCTTGACGGCGTGGCGCGCGGGATGCTGCCGTAGCCAGCGCCCCAGGGCTCCGATCCACCAGCCCTGCAGTGGGGCCCAGGCGCTCCGCCACCCGTGGCCTTTTCCAGGGACGGTGCGAACATGCACGTCGAGACGCCGCGCGCGCATCGCACGGGCGACGCGGGCGCCGCCTTTCGCGAACTTGGCGGGTTCCCGGCTCCCCCAGCCGAGCAAGAACTGTTGGCTGGTCCGACCCGCGCCCCCACAGACGAGCTGGTTCGGGTTGACGCGCCGCAGCAGATCGCCCCGAATCGGGTCGCCCCAGACCCTTGTGTACGTCTGCCGGTGCGGCTGCGCTTGCGTGGCTAACTCGACGTCTGTGCCGCTCAGCGAGACCGCAAATCCAAACAGGTCGGGATGCTGGAGGGCCGCGCTCAAGGCCCCAAATCCACCCATCGACGCGCCGACGATAGCGACGCCGGCTGGGTCAGTGCGGACCGGATAGCGCGCCCGAACGTCTGCAAGGAGCCCGTCTGCCAACCAACTGGCCCACGGATGTTCCCCGTCGATCCAGTCCGCCCAGTACCCAGAATCGCCTTGCGGCAGCACGACGAGGCATGGCGGCAGCCGCTTCGCTTCGACCGCCGCGTCGAGGTGGGCGCCAATCTCGGCGTCCACCAACCAGCTCTCCGGGTGCCCCCCTAGGCCGTGCAGCAACACCACGAGCGGCACTTTCGTGTGCGCCGGCAGGCCCCCAGGCGGCAAGTGCACGAGGTAGCGCAGTTGGCCTAGATGTGGGACCTGCACCTGGTGCTGTCGTGTGCCCGCAGGCGCCGTCGGCGGCGGTTTAGCGAACCCTGGAGCGCAAAGCCCGTGCACGCAGAGCGTCACCACGAGCAGACACGCGCGCGCCCATCGCTGCGTGCGTGAGGCGGTCATGTGGCGGTCCGTCAGCTGCGAAATCATCGCGCGAAGGCTCGGAACCCCTGGGTGGGTAGGGATCACGCAGGCGTCTCCGCCGACGCGCGCGCCGATGGGGCCTCGAAACTCTGCATCAGGCTCCGGAGGGCTTCCATCTCCTTGGGTGGATTGGTGCCGGCGGACAAGCGCATGTCGAACGCGATGGCGCCGCCCTCCTGCTGCGTCTCCCGGATGCGAGTGACCTCGCAATTCAGCGTGATCTTGGTCTTGCCGCCGTCAGCAGGGTCGAGCATGACCTTCATTCGCTGATAGAGGTGGGGTTGTTTCTCTGTGGATTGGAGGCGCAGTCGGCTCTCAGCCAAGCGAATGAGCTGGCCGTTGAACTTCTTCTTGCCGACTTGAAACACGGCCGGGAGGTCGCACCGAATCGCCATGTCGACGGCGAACAGATTCTGCACCCGCTCCAGCGATCCCGAGGGCTTGTGTGTCGGCACCGACGTCGATTTGCGGGCTTTTGGCGCGATAAGCGCGCCAGCGAGGCTCGGCGCGACACGCTCGATCCGCGCCGTCGACGTGGCCATGCTCGTGAGAATGCTGGCCGCTGGCTCGATCGTTGGATCGGGCTCGGGCACGGCCACAGGTTTCCGGGCCGGCGCCACCTGCGCCATCGTCGGTGCGCGGTTGTCCTTACCAAGCTGCACGGGCTCGGCGAAGGGCACCGTGTGGCCCACCGTATTGACGATGATGGGCTCGTCTGGGTCGTGGTACTCGCTGTCTGCGACGTCACGTTCGTGGGCGATCGCGTCGTCGATCGCGACCTTCAGACGCGCGACGTCGTCATGGCTCAAATCCGTCTCAGTAAAATCGCCGACACTGTGCTCGTCCGGCTCAAACTCCGCCTCGTCGGGCATCGCATCGAGCATTCGAGTCGGCTCGAGGTCGTCCTCGGGCAGCACGGGGCGGCCCAACTCGCTGTCGACCGGCACGGCGTCCATGGCGATGTGCGACCCGGATGTCAGCACCGCGGCTCCGCGGCGCCCGAACGTCGACGTCTGCTCAGGCAACTTCGGTCGGTCTACCGCCCGCAGCGCATCCCGAAAGGCCTCGTCGAGGCTGCCGCCCGTGATGAAGGCGCCCGCTGCCAAGTCTGAGTTGATCGTCCTGTCAGGCACGTCGCCAATGTCGATTTCGCTCGTGAGGGCACGCCGCTCGTCGTCGTCATCATCGTCGTCGAAGCTGCCAAGATCGCCAAAACCGTCGAAGTCGTCGGTCTTGAACGCGGCGCTGTCCGCCGGCAGCGCCTCGCCCATACTGGCCGTTGGCGCGACAGGTCGGCCGAGATTGCGGGCTGTCTGCACGATGGATCGGCGCCGCTCGCTCAGCGCTTCGCTGATCTCCATCGCCGGAACAGGCCGCGTGCCGGTCGCCACGGCGTGGTACTGCGGATGCGGAGGCGGCGCGGGCGTGGGTGGCGCGCCCGCGATCCGCCCTGAGGCCGTCATCGAGGCGTCGACATGGTCGACGCGCTCGGGCACGTGGTACACAAAACGCCGCTGGCCCTGCTGCTCGCGGCTGGCACCGATGTGCACCGAGCCGCCGCTCGCGACGCCGTATTCCTCGACGAAATCGCGCAGCCGACTCGCCGAGCAGGTCGTGCCCACGCGCATCATCTCCATCTCGATGCGCTGCTCACCCCAGGCTGTCTCGGTCACATTCAGGCAGATGCCGTCGATCGCGATCGCCTCGTCCGCGGTGTCGCCCTCGACCGTCACCGTGATGGACACGCCTTCCGTCGGCGCGTTCAAGGCCGTGAGCACCGCGGTGTACCCGTCGATCTCAACCAGCGTGCCGATCGTTCGTCGCCCAGGCCATTCCAAGATGACGGTGGTGTCGATGGAATCTAGAACACTCACCCTCGCCTCCGGGGCCACTGCCGACCGTCACGCTCCACTGGGTCCTGCGGCTGGTTCACCCTAGCCACCGCAGTAGCCGGCGGTGCTGCTACCCAATAGGCTCGCACACGTGACGCTGATGTCGTCACACGAGGGTGCTCCACCGCCCATTTTGCACATCTTGCGGCACACGCCAGCCCCAGATCCGGACTTGCCAACGCAAGCGAGCCCAGCGGCGCAGCTGTTGTCATCCGCGCAGACCTTGCCAGCTTCGACGTCGCCGACGCTCATGCAGACAAAGCCGTTGCCGCCGGCGTAGCAGGTTTTTCCGACCTCACAGCCGGTACCGAACGGATCGCACTGCGTGACTTGCACGCCCATGTCGCAGACCTTGCCTTTCGAGTCTTGCAGGCTGTTGCAGATGCTCGACGCACACTCGAGGTTGGCGAGGCAATGCGGCGAACAGACGGACTTGCTGGACCCCTGGACGCCTACGCAAACCCCGATTTTACAGCCTTTGCCATCGGTGCAGTCGGCGCCCGCGGCGTGCTCCCCGTCGGCGGTGCAGACGATGCTGTTGGCCTCCCAGACGCAGTGCTGCCCAGCCGGACACCCGGTGTTGTTCACTGGATGGCATTTGATGCTGGACCCAGTGTCCGCCTTCGTTGTTCCGGCGTCGGCCGTTCCAGTAGCGTCGGTCGCGGCGCCATCTGCGGCGGCGTCCGATCCTGCGCTGTCGCCGATGTTTGAGTCTGCTTGGCTGCCGCCACTGTCGGCGGCGGGGTCGGGCGTCGTGGTGCCGCAGCCGGAGAGCGCGCTGACGTGGAGTGTCAACGCAAGCGTCAGTCCAATGCGAGCGACGGAATGCGAGGGCGACAGGTTCATCGTGAGGCTCCGAAGCGAAGGGCGCGCTGCCGTGCGCCTCGTGACTATTTGTAGCATGCGCCTACACGCATTCAAACATTCTACCGACAGGCGGGGTCGTAAGAATCAGAAGTGCCGCGAAAGATCAGCGCTTCCCACCACTGTGGTGCCGCCGTGTTCTGCGATCGGGCCGCTGCGGGTCGCACGCCGCCGCCACAGCCACACCTGTCCGCCTACGCCCAGCTCCCACGCCGCGATGTGAAGACTGAGGCCGCCAGCGACCACGTGTGCATCGCTGTCGAGCATCGCCGCGGTCGCCGTGGCGGGCGGAAAGGGCGAGGGCCGGAACCGCCAGCCGCCCCGGAGAATCAGGCTGGGACGCGCCGTCCAGCGCACGGAGACCCCTGGTGAGACCGTATCTCGCAACGTTGGCACCCAGGCGCTCGCGGGCGCGTCGATGTCCGCGACGCGGCCAAGGCCCACGCCGTCGATGAGGCCGCCGCGGACGTCGGAGCTCAAATCGGGGCCGAGTCCTTGCACCCGCGCCCACAAGGCCCACCGCAGCCCCGCCTCCAGCTCGATCGTCGGGCCGCGCCATGCCACTGCGAACTGGAGCGTGTGCGGCGTCGTATGGGCCACCTGCGCGAGTCGGAGGTGCACTGCGCCCACACCGTCGAGGCCGAGCTGTGCAGGGATGTCGTAGGGTACCCCCGCGCGCTGATGCCACGACACCGCGACCATCGTCGCGGACGGGCCGTGGATGCGCAGCCCCGCGACCGCGCTGAAGGTCGGCCCGAGGTGAATCTGGACGTCTGCGCGGTCGACGGTTCGGTTGATGGGGTCGAGGTCGAGCTGCACGGCGCTGGCGATGCGGGCGCGCACCTGAGCGCCGACGCCCAACTCCAGCCATGGCAGCACGCGCGCTCCTAGCCCAGCAAACAAGGCGAACTGGTCGGCGGGCCCCTCCAAAGTCGGCAGATGCGGGCGGCGCGGATCCGGGGCGCTGATGCGGACCAACTCGCCCGCCGGGGTCGAAAACGTGACGCCGAGTCCGACGCGGCGGTGCACCTTGCCGGCCCACCCAGCGCTGAGGCTCTGGGTCGGTGCCGGGCGCCGAGCCGCGATACACGTCGGCCCACTGCAGCGCGCGTCGAGCGCGATGGCGTGCAGCGCGGTGACGAACCCAAGCCTGACGCTGCCGTCGGTTGACGCCAGCGCGGCGACGTTGTGGAACGTGGTGGCGTCGCCTTCTGGTGTCGCAGCGCTCTGGCCGGCACGACCGATCGACGCGGCGCTGACGCCGTACAGCGCGCCGACGCTAGCTCCCGCGGCGGCCGGCAGCAGCGTCATCGTCCAGAGGGCCGCATGCACAACGACTGGGTGCAGCGCAGCACAGCGCGCAGCAACACGGCCACCAAGCCGCACAGAAATCGCATGCGTCAGCGCTGGGTGCATGTCGCGGCCTCAGCGATGCCGGTGACGAGGCCGCCCAGCTCGGCTGCGAGTGGGGGGCGCAGCAGGGTCCGGAGCTCGCCGAGGATGGGGGTGGTGAGCGCGCCGACGAGCAACCGCGCCAGCGCGTCGCGGACAACCGCAGCCTGCGCGAGCGCGTCGGCGGTGGACGCGCTGATGTCGAGCGCGCCTCGCCAGTCCTGCGCAGGCGGGAGCGGCGCATCGAGGCCGGGCTGGCGGACCATCAGGCCGTGAAGCAGCCACGGCAGCGCGCCCACCGTGTCTGGCGCGCGCGCGCACGTCAGCAGCGCCGCGGTTTGGGCGCGCCGTTGCGGCGCGATTGCGCCCGTTTCGTCGGTCACCAGGAGCGCCACGCCCCCGCCGAGGGCCGCCAGTAACCCGTCTGGCGCCGCCGCTAGGTCGCCGAGCAACGCGAGCAGGGTGGTGGGATCGAACGTCGGATCAGCCAGGGAACGCAGCAAGGTGTTGGTCAAGACCAGAAAGTTCTCAGGCGCGTCCAGCCCCACCGCCGCGAGCTCGGCGTTCTTGATGGCTGCGGACCGTAGGCTGGCGCGGGCGAGACTGTGCAACCCCGCGCTGGCGCGCTTGTCGCGCAGGAGGGCGCCGATCAGCTGCCACGCGTCGGGCGTGCCGCACGCACCGATCGCCGCGATCGCCGTGAGCGCCGGCGCTGCGGTGGCTTGGCCGGGTGGTGGCTTCGTCAGCTCGCCGACGAGGACCTCCAGCCACGCCGTCACCGTCGCAGGGTCGATGGCGCCAACCTTCGGCGCCGCATCTTCCGTCGCGTCGGACGTCGCATCCGACGCCGGACCTGCTGGTGTCGCGGCGGTCTCCTGCGCGAACCGCAAAAAGACCCGCAGATCCGCGCCAACCGCTGGCTGAGAGAGCAGCGCGTGTGTCGCCGTCAGCCCGCCGGCCGCGACGTGGTCGCTCAGCCCGGCGAGCTGAGCTGCGAGCGTGGGACAGGGCTTTGGCTGCCACGAGACGGGCGCCTCAACCTCCCACGCGCCGCACGCGGCCAGCAGGCAGGCGATCAGCAGGCCACCCACCGACCCGATTCTGGGCCAGCTAAGGTGCACGGAGCGCCTGGCTCAACGGACGTTGGCCGGTGATGAGTGAGCGCACGTCAAGGCGGCGCGACGGCTCAATTCGCTGCTCGACAGCCATCCAGAACGCACGCGCGAACTCCCCTGCCGCGTCCTCGCGCGGGTCGGCGCCGTACCATAGCGCTGGTAGGCCATCGATGCGCAGTCGCGGTGTGTCCTGGCTGTCATCTCGGAGCTGCAGCACCTCCTGCCACGCGATGAGCGATGTGCCGGCAGCCAGCGGTAGCTCGCCCTGCCGTGTCGACATGACGCCCGTCGGCAGGCCTGTCCAGACCGCCACGCCGTCGACGTTCCCGGCGTATCGCAGCCCAACGTTCAGCTGCGTCGCCAACGCGAGGTCGGCCGCGGCGACACCCCGCGCTCGCGCGACATCCCGCCGTGTCATGCCGAACGGGGCGCCTGTTCGTGACCGATGCGGGCCGCTGCGGCGCAAGCCAATGCGACGCTCGGCGGCCAGCTCCCGCGTGAGCGCGGTGGTGGCGCGCGTGAGCAGCACGGCGTCGTTCGACGCGAAGACCACGCTGGCGGTCGTGCCTGGGCGCGCGAGCCAATTCAGCGCGGTGTCGTGCTCGTCGGCGATCGGCACGACACGCCAGTCTGGCAAGCGCTCAGCCAACGTTTGATAGACCTCTTCCTGGCGGACGCCAGCCCCGACCGCTAGCCACATGGTCCAGACCTGTCCGTCCGTGGCGTGGTCTTGCATGTGCGCCGGCACGCCGTCTTCGCCGCCGAGGACGAAGATGTCGTGGAACATGCGCGCCTTACCGAGCGACGCGAGCTGGCCACGGAAGGCGCGGTCGGCGTCTGGCGCGGCGGGCTGCTTTTGAATCAGGCGGTAGCGCTCCATGGCGGTGAGCGCGTGATGGAAATGCTCGACTGTTTTGGGTAGCTGCCGGAGTCGTTTGTGTGCGATCTCGGTGGCCAATTGGCCGCTGAGCCTGTTGCCTGGGGTCTGGCTGCCGGCCTCCACGACGGTTGACACAATCACCCGATTGCCGGTGTAGGCCCGCGTCGTCGGCTCGCCGAGGCCGGTGGTCGAGACGACAAGGTCCGCCAACGTCACCTTCTTGTCGGCGGACGGACGGCCCGGCGCGACCGGTAGCGGCGCGGCGTCAAGTCGCTTCGCTAGCGTCCCGCGGCCTGTGACGAGGGCCTGCTCCAGACGGCGCTGCGCTTCTGCGATGCCGATCTTGTGGCGTGCGAGGTACGGAGGCATCCAGCGAACGACGTGGTAGGGGTGCACCGCGCCCGCCGTCCAGACGCGCGCCACGTCCGGCAACGCCCGCGCGGCTGGGTTGATTTTCTCGGCCAGGAGCCGGGTCGCCTCCCGCGGCCCAGCGTTCGCGATGACGGTGAACGCGGCGACGGCGCGTTGGCCAGGAGCGATCGCGTAGACACTTGGATCGGTCAGCTCGGTCAGCGACGCGGCGGCCCAGGTCGCCCGGACCAAGCGCTCCGCCTGCGCCGCCGTACGGGTGGCGCCGCAGCGCACCACGACTCGCACCATCCCGGCCTCGGTTCGGCTCCAGACACGCTGCACGTCGGGCAGGCGTCGCAGGGCTGCGATGATTGGCGCGATCGCGGCGTCCAGGCGCGTCGCGTCGGCGATCGGGCCGGCTGCGGCGACCAGGACATCGAACGCGCCCGGTCGCCCCATGACGGCGCCCCGAGTCGCGGCCAACCGCAGCGTCTCGGGATCCGCGTCTGCTGAGGGCGGCTGCGCTGGGTCGACGGCGAGCCCGGCCCCTGCCGCCGCGGCCGTGGTTCGGGCGCTTCCGGTCTGGGTGCCTCCGGTCTGCGTGCCCGACGGTTGGGCGACACCGGCGGCCTCTGGCGTCGCCGCCGGCCGGTGGGCGGACTTGTGGCGGCCACATCCCCACAGCCCACATCCCCACAGGCACAGGGGAAGCAGAATCAGCAGCAGCGCGGGACGACTCATCATCGTCCCAGCGTAGCCGCGCCCGATGCCCCTGGTCGAGTCCGGCGCGGTGTCCGGTCGGGTCCGAGCGCTGATCATCGGGTGCCGTGGGCGATCGTGACGAGCGCATCGCCGGTCACACAGCCAGTGCGGCCATTGGGCAGGCGCACCTCGGCCCGGCCGTCAGGCCGCTGTCGCACGATCCGCACCTCGAGACCCTCCGGGAGATCGAGGCGCTCGCCGGTGCCGAGGCAAGGCTTTAGCGACGCGTCCTCAAGGACGACAACGGCTTGGTGAACCTCGCGGTCCGCACGCTGCGCGTGCCAGAGCCACCCGGCGGCCAGGAGTTGTACGACGATCAGCACACCCGTCACGACGCGCGTCAGCAGGCCCGCGCTGGCAAAGAGCGCGACGCCAATCAGCAGCAGCGCGGCGACTCCGGTGGCCAGCGTGAGCACGCCCAGGGCCGTACGCGGGGCAGCGCGGGCCACCGCCACATCCAGCTCCGGAGACTCGTCAAAAACGTGCAGCACGCGGTGATTGCGTCGCGCCCTGTCGCCCAACATGCGCCGCACGCTTTTGAGATTGTGGGCGATATCGCTCTGCAGCGGTTCATCCGGGTCGAGGCGCTGCGCCTGACGGTAGTGGCTCAGCGCCTCCCCCAGTCGGTCGAGGCGTGTGAGGACATTGCCGAGATTGTAGTGCACCGCCGCAGCCTGGAGACCATGCGCCAACAGCGCCTCGTAGCCTCGTTGTGCGGCGGCCATATCGCCGCTGACGTAGGCCGCATTCGCGGCCTGAAAGCTCTGATCGAGCGTTGCGGCGTGCGCCGGATGCGGCGAGAGGCTCAAGGCCGAGGCCACGAGGGTGAACCAGGCCAGCGCGCGCGCGGCTCCGTGCCGTGCCCGCTTCGAACTGGGTACGCCGCCGTCCGCGGCCTGAGCGATGGCGGCGTCGATCTTGGTGAGGGCGGCGAGGATCTGCCGACCGGTCGCGCGCAGCTCGTCGTCGCCCCCGCCAGGCGCAAATCTGGCGTAATCACAGTGCTCCAGCTGGACGATGAGCTGCGATGCCGTCTCGGAGTCGACGTCGTGGTCGCGCAGCGTGGTCCGCAATGCGGCCGATGTCAGCCCCGCGATCCTGAGGCCGAGTCGGCTCAGCAGATAGGTCGAGGTCACGTCATGGAGGGCCGCGTGGTCCGCCGCCGTGTCGATCGCGTCCGCCGCGTCTCCCAGCGCACCCTGAGCGGCCCGCGCTGGTGCCGCAATCGCGCGCCGGCGTCGCCACTGCCACAGACCGACGAGGAGCAAGGCCGCCGCCCACGGCGCGCCAGACATTGGCCAGAACCAGCCCGCTTCGGTGAAGTGCAGATGGGTCGTATGCGCGAGGCCGGCGCGCGGCGCGATGTTTCGTAGCGTCGGCACGGCGTCGGCGCTCGGTGCGCCCGGCATGCCCGACGTCGATGGCCCGCCGGTCGCAGCTGGCGACCCGGTCTGGTTCGGCGACCCGGTCTGGTTCGGCGACCCGGGCTGGTTCGGCGCCCCAGCTTGCCCAGGCGCCACTTGCCCAGGATTGGCCGTCGGATCGCCAGGACCACCAGCGCCACCGCCCGCATCCGCCCCAGCGACCGCCCCCGTCGTGCCCACGCTGGACGTCACCTCGATGGTCAACCCGTCGACCCGCGTCGTCTCGAACCGGGCCTGGGCAGGGTCGAAATGACTCCACACCAACGCCGGGAGCACCTTCACCCCAGGCTCCGAAAAGCTGAGCAGATACTGCCAAACCCGCTTGCCTTCGATGCCGCTCGCCGTGCGCTTGACGCCCTGGTCGGGGCGACCCGGCAGCGGCGTAATGGTCATGCCCGGCACAGCCGGTGGCTTGATTTCCGGTAGACTCAACAGGTTCCCGTTCCCTGACACCTCGTAGTTCAGCACCGCGCGCTCGCCTGTGTTCACCTTCACGCGCGTCGTGGGTCGACCACGGTGCAACAGGTGCGCCTGCAGCGTCAGCTGGCCAATCGCGTCTTCCCGATAGCTCTTTGGGCGGCCCGCGTCCGGCACCGCGTTGACCTGCACCTTGATCGGCGGCGGCCCGATCTTGAGCGCGCGCGAGTCGAAGAAGTCCCCGACATCAACCTGGTAGCGTGGCCCAAAGATGTCGTACTGGCCCGGCTCGGCCGCGATGAGCAGCAGCTTTCGCGTCACTTGCCGAAAGAAGATGCGCCCCTGTAGCCGCACTTGTTCCTGCTGTTGGGGTTGCCCGCCAAGCAAGTCTTCAGCCTCAAACCCCGCAAAAGTCGGCTCTGAGATCTCTCGAATGCCTTGCACCGAGCCGCCACGCGCCCAGTAGAGCTCGTAGCTGACGACGAGGGGCTGGCCCACATAAGGCTGCGTTGTGCTCAGCACCGGTCGCACGAAGAACTGCTCCCGCGCGTAGCGTTTGAGGTCCGTCGCCTGCTCTGGGGGCAGGGCGGGGCCCAGCGCGGCGCGACCATCCAGCACCTCGATCGTGACGCTGCCCGTGCGGGCGACCGCCTTGCCACGCTGCGTCAACACCGCGCCGCGCACCTGCCACTTACCGGGCCGTCGCGGCGTGCCGGCGTAGGTCAGCACGAGGCTGCGGGTGACGCGGGCACCGATGATGCTCATCTGCGAGCGGCGCCCGGTCTGCTGAAAATCGAAGCCCTCGGAGCTCGGGGGGGTAAGGTCATCGAACTCACCACGGGCGGTGAGGTGCAGTACGAGGTGGTTGCCCATCACGACACGGCGCGACTCGACCTGCATCTTCAGCGAGGTGCCGTCCTGGGCCAGCGCTGGAGCGGCCGTCAGCAGCAGCACCGTCGCCACGAGCACCGTCGCCACGAGCGCCGTCGCCACGAGCATCACCACCGCAGCCCCCGCGTTCCTGCGCGCGCGCGGGCTGCGTGGTGAGCACGGCCTGAGTTGTCCGGTCAGCGGCGGCGTCATTCACCAATCCTTCGTCGGCCGGCTGTTGCGGAACGGCGACTTACGCAGCGCCTCCTGGGCCTCCAAGTTCTTTGGATTGCGGTCGTGACGCTTCATCTGGTCACGGAGCTGCTTCTGCCGCCGCTCATCCTTCTTCTGCTTCTTCTTCTCTTCTTTCTTCTGCTCGTCTTTCTTCTTGGGGTCCTTCTTCTTGTCGTCCTGCTTCTTGGGGTCCTTCTTCTTGTCGTCTTTCTTCTTCTTGTCGTCCTTGTTGTCTTTCTGATCCTGCTTCTTGTTGCCCTTGTCGCTCGGCGGCGGCGGCTCTTGCACGCGCAGGATGTAGAAGTTCTCGACGTTGGGGTTGGCTTTGACCCTGATCTTCACGACGCGCTTGTCTTTCTCGCCCTTGATCACCAAGCCGGTCGTGGCCGTGCGTCCGCGCCGCGCTTGCGGGGTGTCGTCCTTAGCCGAGTGCGCCTTACCGGGCAGTCGCGGCGCCGCCGTGCCAGCCTTGGCGAGTGATTTTACGCCCTGCTCATCGAACGCCTCCATCTCAAGCGCGCCGTGGGCAAAATCGTAGCGGGCCGTGATCTGCAGGTTCTGGTCGGTGTTCTGCTCGACCTCTAGCCAGTCGACGTCGCCCTTACAGATGCGCAGCAGCTGCTCGCTCTTCACCTTCACGCGGGCTGCTTTTCCGGCGCTGTCGTTCGGCTCGCGCTCATCGTTGCCGGCCGGGCAGGGCGGCAGAATACGCAGGCGCAGCTGATAGGGCAGGTCGAGACGCGCGCGGCGCGCGTCGACGGCTGGTCGCGGGAAGCCTTCAGGCAACACAATCTTCGGGATCATCGGCGGTTTGGGCGCCGACTTGGCGCCAGCGCCGCCGCCTGGACCCTGTGGCGGGAGCCCGCCCGCGCCGGGGATCAGCGCGGGCACGCCGCCGTGGGGGATGGCGCGGATGCCCGGCGTCCGCGGCTGCGCAGGCGCCGGGGGACGCACCGGCGGCTGGCCTCCACCACCCATGCCAGGTTGCCCCGGCGCGCCACCTTGTTGCGGCTTGGGCGGCGGCGGCGCGACCTCGATGACCTGAGCGTCAGCGGGCAACTCTGGCAGCGGAAATACGGGCGCCGCGACACCACCGCCGGTGACCCTCACCCAGTATTTCCCGACCGGCGGCGCCAGCACGGCCGCCGTGCGACTCAGGCTCTCCTGCCCCGCTTTGAGGGGTGCGCCTCTCGCCTCGCCCCAGATCCGCCCCTGCGCATCGTAGATTGTCACCGTCAGCTGACCGGCGAGCGGCGCCACGTCAGGCAGCTCGGCCACCTGCGCCATGAGGTCGACAAACAGGCTCTCGCCCTCGCCAAGCTCGACTTGATACCAATCATCGTCGCCCGGGCAGAGCTGCATCGGCGGCAGCGCACCGCTGAGGTGGCGCTTGGCCATCGGGTTCGCGCCGAGCGCTTGGTCGTTCTGCTCGTACAGGTCGTCGCGGCGCTGGCAGGGCGGCAGCAGCTCCAGCACCAACTGGTAGCTCGCTTCGGTGTCGATAGCACCCCGTACCCGCACATAGTAGAGCCCGGCTACGGGTGCATACGCCATCCGCGCGAGGTAGCCCTCCTTGGCTTGCACACCACGGCTCAACACTTCGCCTTCGGGGGAGAGCACATCGACGTTCAGCGTCTCCGCGCCGATGTCGAACTCCGCTTTGGCCTTGACCAGCAGGCCTTGCCCGGGCGACAGCTGCACGGCCATCCAGTCTTCATTGCGGGGGCACAGGCGCAGCGGCAGCGGTCGGCCGACGGGCACCTCACGGGCCTGCGCTCGCGAGTCGTTGGGCTCCAGCTGATCTTCGGTGCGGTGGCAGGCCGGCAAGATCTTCACTTTCAGATCGTAGTTGGCCTCTTGCTCGGCGATGTTGCGCACGTCGAGCAGCACAGACTCGTCGTGGCTGATGTCGCTCCATTGCACCGTTGTGGTGGGCTTCTCGCCGCCCCGAATCACGGTCTGACCATCGAGGCTGCGCAGCTGCACGCCCAGCTCCACCGGCCGATTCGCGTCGCGGTCGAGCGGATCGACGATCTTCTCGTCCGGCGCCTTCGCCTCAAGGTTCACGGTCAGCCGATCCCCCGTCTTGAGGTCGAGGCGAAACAGGTCGCGATCCACCGGGCAGCTGAGCAAGGCAAAGCTGGTCTCCTTCTTCTTCGCGTCGAGCTGCAGTGGCTTGGCCTGGTCGATCTGGTCGTTAGGCTCCATGGCCTTGTCGCGACGTTTACAGGGCGGGTAGGCCAGCATGCGCGCCAGCTCAAGGTTGCGGCGGATATCGACGCGGGCCGGCGCGGCCACCAGGGCCTTCTGCAGCCGCTCGACCGCGGCGCGGAAGTGGTCCGCGGCCTGCTCCTGCACCTTCTTGGCGTCCGTCTCCTGGCTCGCGGGTTTGCCGCCGGGTTGCGTTGGTTGCGCGCCTGCCGCGCCGGGAATCTGGGCGCCTGGCGCTGGATCGGGCTTGGCCTGACCCCCGCCAGCGTTGGCCTGACGCGCCGCCGCGGCCGTCGCCAGCACGTTCTGGCCCCACAGCAGCTCCGAGGTGCCCACGGTGTAGTGAATGTCGGCCTCCAGCTCCGGATCGGACTCCGCCAACGCGGACAGCGCCCGACCGAGGGCCTTGTTGGCCTCCTCAAACTGACCGAGCAGCGCTTGGGTCAACCCGATGTTGTACCAAATGACCGCGTGCTCCGGCCGGCTCTCCTTCGCCGCACGAAACGCAGCCAAGGCCTCGCCCGGTTTGCCCGAGTTGACGAGGTCACGTCCGTCGGCGATGTCCGGATTCTCGCGCTCCAGCCACGAACGGTCTTTGCGGGCTTGGGCCTGCGTGCGTTCGCCGCGGTTCTTGGCCGCTGCGGGCGACGCGGCGGGGCTGGGCGCGGCGGCGGTCGGTGGGACACCTGCTGTCGGCGGGGCGGTCGCTGGCGGGGCGCGTTTGGCGGCCGGACCGACCGCGTGGGCCGTCCCCACGGGCGGCGCGATGAGCGTCATGAGGATCACGGCCACGCCGGCGGCAGCCTTACGCACACCAGCGGCGCGACGCGGCGTCAGCAGCAGACTCAGCAACAGCAGCAGCAGCGCTGGGCCGAGCAGGTACTGATAGCGATCTTCGCCCAGCAGCTTGAACGTCTCCGCATATTCGGCCTTCTCGAGCGCGTCCAGCGCGCTAAAAAGCTGCGGAACCACGGTTTTGTTGGCGTAGTGCAGATACGATCCCCCCGTCTCTTTGGCGATCGCGGTGAGCAGCGCGGCGTTGAGCTTCGAGAAGATCGGGTTGCCGGCCTCGTCTTTCAGCGTGCCCGTCACCGTGCCGTCCTTGCTGATGATCGGCACCGGATCGCCAAAACCGGACCCGACGCCGACCGTGTAGATGCGGATGCCCTTCGCTGCAGCTTTCTTGGCGGCCTTCAGCGCCGCACCTTCGTGGTCTTCACCGTCGCTGAACAGCACGATCGCCTTGTGTTTACTGCCTTTGAACTGCGGGATGAGGTTGCCACGCAGCTTCGCCTCCGCCGCCTGCTGGCCACCGGTCAGCACCTCCACCGCCAACGTGATCGCGCGGCCGATGTTCGTGCCGCCCACCGGCATGTCCCGCGGGCTCAGCTCGCGCATGTAGGTGCGGATGACCTCTTGGTCCGTCGTCAGCGGGCATTGCACAAAGGCGATCCCGGCGAAGGGCACCAGCCCGACCCGACCGCCCGCGAGCTTCGACAGCAGGTCGGAGATCTCCAGCATCGTGCCCTGCAGGCGATTGGGCACCACGTCCCGCACCAACATCGATTTGCTGGCGTCCACCACAAACACCACGTCAATCCCGGCGTTGGCCACCTCCGTCTCGCGCAGCCCGTATCGGGGCCTCGTCGCGGCGGCGGCGAGCAGCAACCCGACCAATCCAACGCAGACCCACTGCCACATCGCCCGTTTCGGCGCGAAGCTCGCCACCACCCGCGCGATGACGGGGCCCGTGCCCAGCCGGTTGAGTCGGTCTGCCAGACGCCGGAGCTGCACCAAGCCCCACCCAGCTAGCACCAGGGCGGGCAGGGCCAGCCAGGCCATCTCAGGGCTTGCAAAGGTCAGCTCATCCATCGCGTGTCTTGCTCCAGCCCTCGGCAGGGCGTCTCAAACGTTGATTTTCCGGGCCTCTCGCCACGGTCGGCTCGGCGGCTCGCGGCGCTCATGTCGGGAAGGTCCGCAGCCAGGTCAGCCGCAGCACCTGCTCACAACCCAGCAAGATCAGGCCCAACAGCAGCCACGGGAAGAACATCTCCTTGCGGTTCGTGTGCACCTTGACCTTGAAGGTCGTCCGCTCCAGATCGCGAAAGTCCTTGGCGAACTTGGCTGGATCGTAGCTCTGGTAGAAGGCGCCGCCGGTGATCTCGGCGACCTGGCGCAGCAGGTCTGGGTCGGTCGGGAACGGGCGCTGCGGGCGTTGGTACTGAATCCGACCGAAGCGGTCGCGCAGCAGCGTGCCACGCAGCGGATCGACCGCGGCCACGCGCGAATCGCGCCCAGATCCAACCTGGAAGGTGTAGATCCGGACCTGCTCTCTCTTCGGCAGACTCGCGATGTATTTGGGCACCGTCAGCGCCGTCATGGCGCCGCCCTCTTGCTTGCCGTCGGTGATCAGGATGATCATCTTCGATTTTGCCGTGCTGTTCTCCAGTCGCATGTACGCGCGGTTGAGCGCGTCGCCGATCGCCGTGCCCGACCCTGAGATCGTGCAGCCGTTGGCGCAGTTCGTCTCGTGCTGATCGTGGCGTCGGCCGTTGTCGAGCACCAAGCCATCGAGCGAGTTGAGCAGGCGCACGTAGTCCAGCGTCGGTGGGAAGCGCAGGAAGGCCTCGCCGCCGAAGATGACGAGGCCGACCCGGTCGCTCTTTCGCTCGCGGATGAACTGCTTAAGGATCTCGCGGGCGGTGCCGAACCGATTGAGCGGCTCGCTGCCGCTGGCCTGGATCTTCGTGATCTCTTCCTCGCTGGCGTCGATCGCGTTCATGGAGCCGCTCATGTCGAGGGCGATCATGATGTCGATGCCCTCGCCGCTGAGCAGCTCGCGATCGAGCTGCTGCGGTCGCGCCATGGCCACCACCAGCAACCCGGCGGCGATGATGCGCAGGGCGTCGGGCAGCCACCACACCCGCGCACGCGCGCCGACGGCGGATTTCCGGGCTGTCCGCAGGCTTGAGAAGCGTAGCGTGGCGGGACGCGCGCGCAGGCGAACCCACGCCAGCGCTAGCACGGGCACAAGGGCCAGCAGGAACCACGGGTGTTCGAACGTGAAGCTACTCGTCATAGCGGCCGCCCTCCCAGCACCAACAGGGGCAGCAGCAGCAGCACCACGGCGGCCACACAGGCCACAGCGCCGGGGCCCCAGCCCGTCACCGCGGTGCGCAGTCCATAGCGGGCGTCGATGACCCGCGTCTCCGCCCATTGGTCGCCCAGACGCCGCATCTCAGGGAGGTACCAGCACGTCAGCGCCTCGGCGACGAGCCCAGCGCCCGGCAGCAACATGAGCAGATTACGCTGCAGCCGCGCGCCGAAGCTGGCCACCGGCGCTTGCTGAGAGAAGCGTTGGGCCGCGGCATCCTCGCGCAGCACGGCGTCTGGATCGACCTCGGCCGCTGGGTCCCACTCCGCGATGCGCAGCCCGACCAAGGCCTTGCCCGGCGAGGCCTCGCCCAGCAGGTCACGCATGACCAACCAGGCCAGGAACAGACCGTAGCTCGCGTCAAAGAGGCCACGCTGACCGGTGTCGATGGCCAGCCAAGCGGCGAGCAGCGTCAGCCCCGCGCCGATGAAAAAATCGAGACCAAAGGCCAACAATCGCAGCGGCGCCGGCGCCATGACCTGGATGCGCAGTCGCTTCTGCCGCGCCAGTCGCGCCAGCTGCTGCTGTCGCAGGCGCTCGACTTCCTCCGGCGTCTGCATGGTGCGGTTGATCACGCGCTCGATCCACGCCAGCTGCTGGCCCAGAAAATCGGGCGTCGCGGGCTGCCGCGCGAACTTCACCAGGTCGCCGACCGACGTGAAATCTTGGAACTCGTTGAGGCCGATGCCCCGCAGATCTTTGCCTTCCAGCGCTTCGAGCAGCTCGGTGGAGGTCATGTCGAGCGCCGGCACACGAAAACGCCGGCCGATGTACTCGCGCAGGATCGTGCTGATCTCACCGAGCACGAGCCGCGGCTCATCCGCTTCGAGGCGTTCGGACTGACGCAGCTCGGCGATGCGGCCAAAGGCGACGATGTGCGGCGGGATGTCCGGCTCCGGCTCGGCCCGCAGCGCGCGGTTGCGGTAGATGCGCAGGCCAATGGCCGTCAGGGCGCCGGCCAGCGCCATCATGATCAGCACCAGCAGCCCGATCTCCAGCGGTACGTTCTCTTCGACGAGCGGCATCGGCTTGGGCAGCGCCGCGGGTTTGACGTCGGTCTCGTCCGCGAATTGGCTGCTCACCACGATTCGTAGCCCCGGCAGCGTCGCCGTCCCACTCTCGCCCGCGCCGCCGCTCGCCGTCACCCGGTGCCACGGCACCTCGACGCTCGGCGTGCGCAGCAACCCCGATTTCACGACCAACACCGGGATGCGCAGCACCTCGATCGTCTCGCCGTTCTCCTCGCGCTGCGTCACGGTGCCAGGGTCGTCAGGGAGCGTCAGCAGGGGCTTCAGGTCTGGTTTTCTGGGGAAAAAGGCGCGCACGTCGATCGGGTAGCGCAGCTCGACGACGACCTCCAGCCGGTCGCCGAAGGTTGGGTTCGGCTTGCTGAGGCTGGCGCTCACTTTGACGGGTGAGGGCTTGTCTGCAGTCGCGGTCGGCGCACCAACAGCGCCACCGGCAGGGGGACGCGGGACTGCCGGCGACGTCGCAGCGGCCGACGGCACGGGATCCGCGGCGCTGACGGCCGTTGGCAGCGCCACGATCGGCGCGATCAGCAGCGCAACCAAGAGGCGGGGTAGGGTGGGGGTCAACGGGCGAGACATCGTCGGGCTGGGCTCCTGATGGGGTTGAAGGGGCGGCGCTTGTCGTGGCGGGCTGGCGAGGGCGTCAGCGCGGGCTACTGCCTCGCCGCCCGCCGCCGGAAGTAGGCGGTGAGCGCAGCGAGATAGCTCTCTCCCACCGTCGCTGAGATGGGCTCCAGGCCGAGCTTGCGAAACGACGTGTCACGCGCTGCGATCTGCGCTTCGGCCGTGTTCTTGTAGGTCTTTCGCACATTGCGCGAGCCGGTGTCGAGCCACATGATCTCGCCCGTCTCCGCGTCTTCCAGCGCGACGAGGCCGAGATCGGGCAGGGCCAGCTCCGACTTATCCTCGATGACCATGGGCACCAAGTCGTGGCGCCGGCCGGCGATGCCGAGCGCGCGTTCGTAGTCGTCAGCGATGAAGTCCGAGAGCAGAAACACCACCGACCGCCGCCGCTGGATGTTGGTCAGGTAGGTGCAGGCGACCTCGATGTCGGTGCCGTGGCCCTCAGGCTCGAACTCCAGCAGCTCCAAAATGACCCGTAGAACGTGGCTGCGGCCCTTCTTTGGCGGGATGTAGCGCTCGATGCGATCCGTGAACATCACCAAGCCGACGCGGTCGTTGTTCTTGATGGCGGAGAACGCCAGCACCGCCGCGATCTCCGCAGCCAGCTCGCGTTTGCTCTGATCCACCGTCCCCAGCTCTCCCGAGGCGCTCATGTCGACGGCGATGATCACCGTCAGCTCACGCTCTTCGACAAAGGTCTTGATGAACGGCTCGCCGGTGCGCGCGGTCACGTTCCAGTCGATCATGCGCACGTCGTCGCCGGGTTGATACTCCCGCACAGAGTCGAAGCTCATGCCCCGACCCTTGAACACCGCGTGGTACTGACCCGCCAAGGCAGTCGTCACCAGCCGCCGGGTTACCAGCTCGATTTCGCGGACCTTCTTGAGGATCTCGCTCGTCGCCGCCATGCGTTACTCTCCCCTCACAAAAGCCGTGTCAGCCACCGAATCCACCCGCCGCAGCCGCGGCAATCAGGGCACGTCGATGCGGTCGAAGATGCGCTGAATGATGTCTTCCGACGTCAGCTGCTCAGCCTCGGCTTGATACGTCAAAATCACACGATGGCGGAGCACGTCCATACCCACCGCCTTGATATCCTCGGGGATCACGTAGCCACGGTGGCGGAGAAAGGCGTGCGCCTTGGCGGCCATCGTCAGGTAGATGCTCGCCCGCGGGCTGGCGCCAAACTCGATGTACTCCGCTGCGTCACCCAGGCCGTGGGCGCGCGGATCGCGGGTCGCGAAGATCATGTCGATGATGTAGCGCTTGAGCTGATCGTCGATGTGAATGTCACGCACCACACTTCGCGCCTTGATGAGCTCTTCGCGGGACACGACCCCCTTCACGTCGGCGGGATAGCCGCTGGTCGCGAGCTCGAGGATCTGCAGCTCTTCGTCTTTCGACGGATAACCCACCTTCACCTTCAGCATGAACCGGTCGACCTGCGCCTCGGGCAGCGGATAGGTGCCCTCCTGCTCGATCGGGTTCTGCGTCGCCAACACCAGGAACGGGCTGGCCAGCTTGAACGTGGTGTCGCCGATCGTGACCTGCTTTTCCTGCATCGCCTCGAGCAGCGCGGACTGCACCTTGGCCGGCGCGCGGTTGATCTCGTCGGCGAGGATGAGGTTCGAGAAGATCGGCCCCTTCTTCACGCTGAACGTCTGGTCGCGCGGGCTGTAGATCTGGGTACCCAAAATATCGGCAGGCAACAGGTCAGGCGTGAACTGAATGCGCTGAAAATCAACCTGCAAGGTCTCCGCCAGGGTCCGCACCGTCAGGGTCTTGGCGAGGCCAGGCACACCTTCGAGCAGCACGTGACCGCCCGTGAGCATGCCGATGAGCAGCCGCTCGACCATGTGCGTCTGACCGACGACGACCTTCTGCATCTCGGCCAGCAGCGCGTCGATGAACTGTGACTCTTGGCGCACCATCTCGTTGAGAATCCGGATGTCCTGCATGAGCTGTCTGCTCCCTCTTCGATCGATGGGTGGATGGATAGATGGATAACTGGGCTGATCATCCCGCGGGACGTCCAGGCTAGGACGGCCACGCCGCGGCGCAACATGGTGCGCTCGCCTATGGATGTCCAGAGGGTGGTTCGGTATTCCCACGCGCTGCCTGCCAACCTGCGAGGCTGTGGACCGGGCGGAGCTCGTCGAGGCCGTGCAGATCCGCGTAGCCCTGCCGCACACCCACGCAGCGAGACGACAGGACGCAGGTGTCGCACTCAGCGGGCTTGATGAACCCGGCGCCAGCGGCTTCGTGGCCTAGGTCCGGAACACGCGCTGGATCGAGCCACGCGGCGTCTGGGAAACACAACGGGACGCCGCACTCCCCGGTCAGGCCGCGCCAATCGAGCCCCAGCGCTGTGCAGGCGTCGAGTGCCGCCTTCAGATAGGGGCGGGCGGCGGAGAACTTGGGGGTGACGTCTTCGTCGATCGGCACCAGCGCGCTGTTGGCGTTGGCCCAGGAGAAGTTGAGGGTGGGGACGCCGCCCCAGCGCGCCGCGATCAGCTCCGGCAAGGCGACCAGATCGCGATGATTTGGGCCGGTGATGACGCAGTTGAGGCTGACGCGGACGCCGTGAGCGAGCAGCTGATCGATGCCGAGCAGCGTCTTGGCGAAGGTGCCGGGCGCGCGGGTGACGGCGTCAGAGGTGGCCGCGGTCGCGCCGTGCAGCGAGATGAACGCCTCGGCGAGCCCGGCGTCAGCGAGCGCCTGGACCAAGGCTGGGTCTGCGGTTCGGGTCGCGTTGGTTTGAATCTGGACCCGTAAACCCAAGGCCGTGGCGTAGCGGATGTGGTCGGCTAGGTCGGGATCGAGCGTCGGCTCTCCGCCGCTCAAGGACAGCAGCGCTACGCCGTCCGCTGCAGCTCGGTCGATCTGGGCCCGAACGCTGGCCGCAGGCGGCGCCGGCAACACCCGGTCGACGAAGCAGAACTCGCAGTCTTGGTTGCAGTGGAAGTTGACGCGGATCACGCGCTCCAACACCGCAGATCCGGCGGTTTCGCTCCACATCCCCTGGCCGGGCGCCCGCAGCGCGTCCTGCGCTGAGCGCCCCGAGAGCAGGCCACGGGCGCGGCGTCGGTGGCGTCTGTGCACGGCGGTGAAATCGGCGTCGCCAAAGCGGGCGATCCAGGCGCGGTCGACGCCGGCGCACATGTCGTCGATGGCGCACGTCTCGCAGGCAGCGATCCGGGTGAGGTTGCCGGTGGCGGCTTCTCCAGCGACCCGAAACAACGCCGGAAACTGGTTGGCCCCGGCCAACGCGCACAGGGGCAGGGCGTACCGTGGGTCGAGCTGCAGCACCAGGTCGGTCTCACTGCAGGCGACGGCCAGCGCCCGCAAGGCCTGCGCCGCGTCCCGTGGTCGCACGACAAAGCCGTCCGGCGCCTCTTTGACGACCCGCACCAGCAAGCCGCGCGCCTCCGGTAGATTCGCCCGCAGCCAGGCTGGGACGCGCGCCAAGTCGTCGAGGCCAGGCCCACTCAAGGCGTAGGCGACCTCTACCTCCAGGCCTGCGGTCACGGCCTCGCGGACCCCCTTGAGGCCGAGCTCGAACGCGCCAGCACGCTGACCGACGCTGTCCATCTGCGCGCCAAGCGCCGAGATCCCCCACCGCACAACCGGCGCGCCCGCCGCTGCGAGCTGCGCCGCGCGCCCCGGTAGGCTCAGCGCCATGGCGTTGGTCTCCACCACGACCCGCGCGCCGGTTTGGCTCGCCCGCCGGACCAGCTCAGTGAGATCCGGTCGTAGCGTGGGCTCGCCCCCGGTCAAGATCAGCTCTTGGGCGCCGGCCGCCAGCGCCGCGTCGATCTGCGTCGAGACGGCCTCGGCTGAGAACCGGGATGGATCGTCGTGCTCAGCGCGTGCGTTGCAGAACCCGCAGCGCAGGTTGCACCGCAGCAGCAGCCGTATCGTGGCGGTGTTCATGCGGCGGCGTCCTCGTTGGTCAGCGTGAAGGCGTTGAGAGCTCGTCCAACCTAGCGAAAGCGGCGGACATACACTCCAGGGCTGGTCTCGTCGCCGCTCCAGGCCAGGATCCAGACGTCGGCATCGGCGAGATAGACCAACGCGGGCGCCACAGGATACGTCGCGTTCGCCAGCATCGTCACCGCGTCGCCCAGCGGCGCGCCTGTGTCCTTGAAGCTGCCAAACAAGCGCTTGCGCAGCACCAGCGCGCCGTTGCTGCTGCGGTGCAGAAGCGCGATCTGACCCGCCTTGCCGACACGCCCCCACAGCGCGTCTGCGTCGACATCGGCGATCGGCGACGGGAGCCCAAACGCGGTGCCGTCGAGCCCGATCCGCCGCATCGCGAGCTTGCCGGTCGGCGCGTAGTCCACCCAGGCGCTGACAAAGAGGAGGTTCGGCGCGCCAGCGGGCGTCTGGACCGCCAGCAGACTCTGTGGCGGCGCCTTGGTCGAGGCGACGCCGACTGCCTGCGCCGGCGCGAGCGCCGAGAGGTTGCCCGTCGACTTGTCCGTATACTGCCGCCACACGTGGCCTTGGTCCGGATCGAACCAGCCTGTCAGCACGTTGCTCTCGTGCACGGCCAGCGTGCCACCCGTGCCCTGTGGCGCGAGCACGAGCGGCTGCGCGGCCGCAAAATCAACCTCTCCGGCGGCCGGCTGGCCTTTGATTCGACGGACCTTAACGCCGCCGCCAGGCGCGCTCCACATCACGATGAACCGCGTCGAGGGCAGCACGGCCACGACTGGACGGCAGGCGCCATCACACACGTCGTCGCTGACCATCACCGGCTTGGCGATCTCCACGCCCTTGGCGTCGAGCAGGTGCACATAGAGGCGATGCGGTTTCGTGGCGCCCTTGCCGTCCCGACCTTCCCAGAGCTCCGCGGTGACCGTCGGATGGCTCGCCCGCACCACGTGTCCGAACGCTGGCGCCTTCGTGGCGGGTGTGTCGACATAGGCGTTGGCGTTGGCGACCAGCGGCGGCAGCGCCGTGATCTTTCCGGTCTTGCCCGAGATCTGCCACCGCTCCAGATTCGCCTTGAGGCCGTCGGTGATGCGGCGTGCGTAGAGCACCGCGTTGCCGTCCCCAACCGCAGCGAGCGAGACGCGGCTGTAGTGCTCGCCCGTGGTCGGCAGCAGGTTGTCGCTGGTCACGAGCTCGGTCGGCTCGTCGAGCAGATCGATGCCAAACATCCCCTGTCGTTCGACGATGAAGACGCCGACCGCTGGCTTGAGTTGCGTGGTGCGACCGAGAAACGTGCCGCGGAAGAGCCCTTTGTCTGTCTGATCGATCCACAGCGCGCCCTCCGCTGGCTTGGCGCTGGCTCCACCGAGGTCGGCGAAGGCGAGGGTGAGCGACAGGCTGCCCTTCGCGGGGGGCTTCGTCAGGTCGAGGCGGTCGCCAGCCTTCGCGCTCAACGGAAATCGAATCGTGGCGGTGAGCCCGTCCGCTCCGGCTGTTTTGCCCTGCAGCTGCACCGTGTCGGGTAGGTCCGCCTGACGCTCGGCCATAGTCGTGCCGCTCGCGTCGGCGACCGCGGCCCAGACCCCTGGCGTCGTGGGCCACGCGACGTTGAGGGTGACAGCGGCCGCCGATTGACCGCCGATCGTCACGATCACCTTGGCGCTGCCAGGGCGGACGCCAACCAGCTGCAGCTTGCCGCCGAAGCTCCAGGCCGCCACCGCCGGCTGCGCGACGCCACCCGCCGCGACACCGGCGCCGGCTTGGGTGAGGCCATCGACCTGCACCGAGACCGCCTCGTCCTTGGTCGGCGGGCCTTTGCTGCCGTTGGAGCGGACCGCGGTGACCACGAGCGTGGTGCGCTCGGCCAGGAGCAGGTCGGTCTTGCCGACCGCCACTTCGACACCGACCAGTTGCCCCGTCTGCCCGAGGCTGTCGGCCGCGCCGCCGTCCGTCGTCGTGTCCGCGGCGCCCGCGGCATCGTGACCCGCGGCGGCCGTCCCGGCGAGCGTGTCCGTGGCGCCGCCACCGCTGGTGTCTTGCGGCGTGAAGATGAAGGCGTCCAGGCCGCCTGCCGTGTCCGTCGTGGCGGGCTTCGAGTCCTCGGTGCCGCAGCCCGACGAGACGACGAGCAGCGCCACCCACAGCCGACTGAGACGGGCTGAGCGCGTGTCTGTGCGAAGAGGGAAGGGCGACATGAACGAGCTCCTGTGGGCGCGGGTGCCTCGGGCTGGGGGCGGCTGCGGACGGAGGTGCCAGCCGGAACGTCTCGGCCCGGAACGTCTCGGCCAGGAACAGTGCCACACTCCGCCAGCAGACACGAAAATCAGCGTACCAGCGGCGCGCTTGATTTCGGCCATGCGCCGCACCATGGTCACACGCTCCTCCCGCCGCCGTGCCCCGTCCTTCACCTGAGAGACCATGCAGCTCAACGCACGTTCGCTCGGACCGACGCTGGTGATGGCGCTGGCGCTGCTCACGACCGGCGTCGCCGCCGCGACGCCACCGCCCGAGGTGGGCTGCATTTTTGCCGGTCAGGTCGATGAAGCCGCCGTCGACCGCGCGCTGCGCGCCTGGTGGACCGCGCCCAAGCTCATCCGCTGGGACGCCAGCATCGGTCCGAAAGTGGCTCGTTTCACGCTGCATGCGGCCGCCGGTGCACCCGCGACGTTGACGCTCACCCTCGCTGACGATTGCGCGCGCCCACCGACCGCGGCGCTCACCGGAGCGTCTGCCTCAGCGACCCACGCTGGTGGGCTGGCCGAGCTCGCGCGCGACCTGCCGCTGCGGCGCACGGGCGCGGCCACGACCAAGCCAAAACGCGCGGAAGATCGGCCGTGGAGTCCCTTCCTGTTGCTGCTGGCGATGAGCGCCGCCCTGCTGCTCGGCGCACAGCCGCGCCGCCGCACGTGGACAGCGCCGCTCGCCGCGCTCGTCGCCATCCTGGTCGCCGTCGCGTGGGGCTGGCTGCGCCTGTCGGAGACGCTGACGCCCGCCGATCGCCTGCCACGGCCCTTTCTCAGCGCGGCGGTCGTCGGCATCGCCGCGCTGGTCGCCCTCTCGCGTCGGGTGAGCCGCGAGACCAGCTTGGCGGCTGCGCTGGCCGCTGCCGGTGGGCTCGTCGGCCTCGCGGCGTGGCCCGCGGCGCGGCTGCCATTTGAGACGGACTCCGACACGATCCGCGTGCTGCTCGCGCTCGTTGACCCCTTCGCCGACTACGGTCATCCATTCCTCCCGCTCTGGCTGACCCGCGTGCTGGCGTTTGGCTCCTTGGAACCCGCCGCGCTGCGCACGGCAAGCTTCGTGTTTGTCGGGTTGGAGGCGGCGATCTTGATGCTCGCGGCGGGTCGACGTGGCGGCGCCATCGCGGCGCTGCTCGCCGGCACCTGGGCGGCGAGCGCGGTGTGGCATCGCCCGGGATTCAGCGATCTGAGCGACTGGAACCTCGCCGCCGCCGCGCTGCTGTGCTGGCTGCTGTGGTTGCGAGGCTGGCATTCGCGGCAAGCCGTGTCGGAGCGCACGACAGGGCGTCAGTGGTTGACCCTGGGGCTGTTGCTGGTGTGGGGCCTGCTGTCGTCCTACCTCATGATCTTGCCCGCCCTCGTGCTGCTTGCGCTGCTCGCAAAATCCGCGATTTGGCCGGATTCGTCGCCTGACGGCTCGACGTCACGCCGGCCAAGTTCGCTGGCGCTGGCCGCGATTGGGCTGGTGGTGCTCGGCGGCGTCGCGATGGTCGTCGTCGTGTTTCGCATTCGGCTGACGGAGGGGCATCAGGCGCCTTCGTCCACGGCGGCCCTGCTGGCGGGCATCTGGCAGGCCCTGCCGATGGGGCAGAGCGCGTGGATGTGTGGACCGCTGGCGCTTGGCGTGGGTCAGCTGCTGCGGCAATGGCGCCGACCGAGCAGCCAGTTTGTGTTGCTGACGACGGCCGGGATCGTGATGGCGTTGGTGGTGACGCGACCGCTGATCTCGATCGCGCCGTTCTATGTCACGTTAGCGACGCCGCTCTTGCTGGAGGCCGCCGCGGTCGCTGTCGCGGACGTGGGTGAGCGCTGGTGGCATCAAGCCGGTGAGGGCATCGCCGCGAGCCTGCTGTTGATGATGATGATGGCCCTGGCCGTCGAGCTCACCGCGCCGTTGGTCGGCTCGCCGCGTGGCTGGGGTGAGGATCGCTGGAGTCGCTTCGGCCAAACCTGGCTAGCCGAGCCGCTGCCGATCCTGAGCGGCGTCGAGTCCTTGGAGTTCTGGCTCACGTACGAAGAGATGCGGGCCGGTCGGTTCGCGCCGCGTGCGGAGGTTGACCTGCACCGCAACTTCGACCGACTTCGCCCGGACATCTACCGCTGGTACCCCGAAAAACCGGGCTGCGAGGTGACCCTTCCGCCAACAGGGCGGCCGTATTACGTCGTGCACAGCGGCGTGCCGACCGCCGTCGAGACGCAGCGCTGCAAAGCCGAGCTGTTGCGTCCGTGTCACCCGGTGTTTTCAACGCCTGACGCGCCCCTCGCCGGGCTCCGCGAGATGGGGTTTTATCGGTGTCAGACAGGTCCTGTTTCACCCTAATCGGAGGCTCTTTATGGAACGTCGCGCCCTTCAGACACTCATCATCGTCGTCGCGCTGATCCCCCTCATTTTCGGCGCGCTGGGCATCTTGTTTGGCCTCGTGCGACTGGTGCCAGACCCCGCGATCGACGCCGACAATGTGTACCGCTTCTTGTCGGGTCTGTACTTCACGATGGGTGTGCTCTTTGTGTGGGCGGCGCGCGATTTGGAGTCCAAAACCACGCTGATCCGCATCCTGGCGTTCGGCGTCGTGCTCGGCGCGGTGGGTCGGATCATGAGCATGGTTCAGGTCGGCACGCCACGGCTGCTGTTCCAGATCGACGTTGCTGTCGAGATCCTCATTCCGCTCATCGTGGTCATTTGGCAGGCCCGACTCGCGCGAATCGCGGCGCAGGGCGGCGCAGGTTCGGCCCAAGACGGCGCGCTAGCGTGAGCGCTCGTTCGCTAGATGTGGCGCTGCGATGGGCGCGCGTGTAGCCAATCACGGAGGCTACCGAGCGATCTTCCCCCAACCCGAACACGCAATCCCGCGCCATCACGTTGCCGGCCACGTGTCGCCGTCATCCTGAAGGGCGCGATCTTCGTAGCTGCTTCACGGGCACGTGGCGTGTCCGCCGCTGCGTTGACCCGCAACCAGACCGCGCAGCAGGGCGGTCGCGTTGATTCCGAGATCTGGCGTGTAATAACCGCCTTCCTGAATCGCGGCGGTTGGCAGCCCCAGCTGGCCAAGTCGATGGCCGACCTGATGGAGGTCGTCGGTGGTGAGCTTGAAGTCACCCACGGGGTCGAGGTGATACGTGTCTAGCCCGGCGGACAGCACCAGCGCGTCGGGAGCGTAGGCGCGCAGCGCTGGCAGGACATGGTCGTCGAGCGCCTGAAGGTAGCGGGCGCCGTCCGTACCGCGCGGCAAGACGAGGTTCATGTTGTAGCCCTGCCCAGGACCCGCGCCGCTCTCCTCCGGAAAGCCGGCGAAGTAGGGGAAGGCGCCCGTCGGGTCGGCGTGCAGGCTGACGAAGAGCACATTCGGGTCCCGGTAAAATAGGCTTTGCGTGCCGTTGCCGTGGTGATAGTCGATGTCGAGGATGGCGACCCGCTGCCGTTTGCGGCGCAGGTACCGCGCAGCGATAGCGGCGTTGTTGAGGTAGCAGTAGCCACCGAAGAAACCGCGGGTGGCGTGGTGGCCGGGAGGCCGCGACAGCGCGTAGCTCAGGGTGACCCCGTCGCGCCCAAGCGCTCGGGCGGCCTCCAAGGCGCAGGCCGCGCTCCACGTGGCCGCTGGCAGCGTCTCGTGGGTCAGCGGCGTGCCGGCGTCGAAGCACCAGTGGCCGGCGTGGCTCAGTCGCGTCGGGTCACCGCTCCCCTGGCTCTCTTTGGGGAAGACCGTCGGGTAGAAGGTCTCTCCCGGCGGCAGCAGCGTGGCGGTTTGATAGAGCGTCAGCAGCGACTGAGCGTGGACGCGCTGCAGCGCGCGCGGCGGCAGCGCGGCAGGCGTGCG
>ERZ889078.350-NODE-350-length-41748-cov-19.338402_pt1 | contig 41748 bp, 41 predicted proteins | sample MGYA00521266_ERZ889078 | MGnify/ENA primary metagenome ERZ889078 (study PRJEB32303, sample SAMEA104408618) | aquatic metagenome | biome: Brackish water; feature: Pelagic; material: water | place: Baltic Sea | collected 2014-06-16T06:34:00 | depth 76,534 m ... | reverse complement strand
AGAACCTTTGGAATTTACAAAAAAACTATACAAAGAGTATAACGTTAAAGTTCTTCCAGGGGAGTACTTGGCGCGCGACGACTCGGCGGGAGAAAACCCTGGAAAAGGCTTTGTAAGAATCGCTTTGGTGGAGAATGAGACAAAAACGGAAGAAGCGTTAAAAAGAATCAAGGAGTGTTTAGATGCCTAACGTAGAAGAATTAAAAGCAAAAGTGTTAGAAGCGCAACAAAACTCGGACATAGCGTCTCTTTACGTTTTAGAGCAGATTGCGCATGAGACGTTTGACGAAGACGCGCTTCAAGGTTTTTACGCGAACATACTTGACTTGGCGCTTGAAAAGTTAACCGACACTCTGGAGTCTCACAGGCTCATGGACATCAATGAAGTCCAAGACTTCGCCACTCTTCGCGCTTTATACGAGTACGCGATTGAACACTACTCCGCTGGAGAGATAAAAGACGCTTCCGCGCTTTTCGAAGTTTTGAGCGGTTTAAGCAACGACTCGGCATTTTCATCCGCGCTCAAACTTCACTGGATCGCTTCTGCGGAAAACATTAGCTTGGAAGACTTTTTAGATAATATAGCCGACCTTGAAGCGACCCAATCCGCAGGGACTTTTTATATCAGCCAATTTACAAAAAAAGCTCAAAGTTTAATTGAAGCGTTTCAAAGTAAAGGAAAAAAAGCCTAATGAAAATACATTTTATTGGCATTGGCGGCATCGGAATTTCTGGTTTAGCCCAATATATGCACTTTAGAGGGCATACCGTTAGCGGATCCGACATCAAAGACACCATCATCACTCAAAAACTTCGTAAACTTGGCATAGCCGTCACGGTGCCCCACTCCGCCGACGCCATTACAGACCAAGACTTGGTGGTTCATTCCGCGATAATCAGCCCTAACAATCCTGAAATTGTAAAGGCTAAAGCAAAAGGCGTTGAAGTTTTGGCTCGTCGCGAGGCGTTGCTTAAAATCATAGACGATAGAAAAGTGTACGCCGTCGCTGGCGCGCATGGCAAGAGCACCACTACAGCCATTTTAACTTCCATCATGAACGGTTCGGCCATTATTGGCGCCGAGTCCAAGGCGTTTGGCTCAAACGTTCGTTACGATTCGAGCACCGACGTTATGCTTTTTGAAGCGGACGAGAGCGATGGAAGTTTTATAAATTCCAATCCTTATTGCGCGTTAGTCATAAACGCCGAGCCAGAACATATGGAGTATTACGATTACAATTATGAGCTTTTTTATGAGACGTACAAAGCTTTCATAAAATCCGCTCCACTTAAAGTTCTCAACGGCGAAGACCCATTTTTGGCGACTCTAAAAGATGAAGTGGACGCTCTTTGGCTCTATCCGACTACTGAGATACAAGATATAAAGTACGTACTTCTAGACGACGAACCACATACAAGATTCAGACTCAAAGATTTAGGGGCTTTTGACGTTTGGGGCTTTGGAAAACACATAGCTATTGACGCTTCGTTGGCTATTTTAGCGGCCCAAGAGTCCATGGACATTGAAGAGATAAGAAAAAACATTTTAAATTTCAAAGGCATCAAAAAACGTTTTGACATTGTTGGATTTGAAAAAGACCGCGTAATCATTGACGATTACGGCCACCATCCGACAGAAATCAAAGCGACGTTCGAGTCTGTAAAAGAGTACGCGTCCCTTAAAGGTTTTGACCAAATCACAGCCATTTGGCAACCGCATAAATACTCTCGCACCATTGACAATCTTGACGCGTTTATAAAATGTTTTGACGGCGCCGCGCAACTTATCATACTCCCCGTATGGGCGGCGGGCGAGGCGCATCGCGAGATTAATTTTGAAGAAAAATTTAAAGATTACAAACTCACGATAGCCGATAAAATAACGAGAGAGAACAACTGCGTAACGATTGTAAAAGATGGCAAAAATCTTCAAACGATAGACAAAGGGCTCATCATTGGCTTTGGAGCCGGCGACATCACTTACCAAATCAGAGGAATTGAATAATGACATACATATTTGGACTCATAATTTTAGGGCTTTTATTTTTGGCTCTACATCATTTTACGGAGCTTACGCATTCAGAAAAAATAAGCGTCATAACGATTATTCTATCCATCATTGCGATTGCGATCATGTTTAACGAGTACAACAAAGAACAAAACGTAAAGATGCTAGACGTGGTAAAAAGATTCAACCAAAACAAAACAGTCAAATGCGGCGCGGTGGACGTAAACAATAGCGACTATACGTTAAGCGTTGGCACGTATACTTTTATTGGTAAAGAAAACACGCCATTGTATGGCGAAATGATTAGTGCTTCAGATTGCGAGTAGACTCCCACAAAAAATCTAAAATCGAGTTGTTGATAACGCAACTTGATTTGAGAGAACACATAGAACAATTCAAAAGTTTCTTTTCTCGTGAACATGAGCTTTACATTGAAGGCGACCAAGAGCTTCATTTTCGCTATATCAAAGCGCTCGACGCGATAGAGTTCAAGGCTCCGCCAAAAGTTGCCGACTTTTTTGCGATAAAAGGTCATCTCAAAAAACATGGCGTTTTAAACTTTGAACAGATTTTTGAAATAGTCAAAATCGTGAGATACTTTCGCTACTTTCAAAACCGTCAACTTGATGGAATTATTGGCGAGTGGATGAGCAAATTTGTCATAGACCCAAAGTTTACGGAAGTTGAAAAGTACTTCACTCATGATGGAAAGTTTGAAGAGAATCTCGACGAGACGCTTTTCGCTTTAAGCGCGAGAATCAAAGAGCATAAAAACAACATGGGTTCTTCGCTCAAACGCATGATGAGCAACTCCAAGCTTGCCGGCTATCTTGTCGATACGCAAGTGCATTTGCTCAACAACGAAGAGTGTCTTTTGGTTCGCGGCGGATTTAATCATGTGCTAAAAGGCGCCATAATTGGACGAAGCACCGGCGGTTTTTTTTACGTATCTCCCGATAGTATCTTAAAATCAAAAGAGCAGATTCGCTTTATAGAACAAGAGCGCGAGACGATATTTTATAGGTACGCGAAAGAGTTTTCTGAAAAACTTTCAGAGCTTCAAGCTTTTATAAACTTCATCGACAAAGAGTTTACAAAGTTTGACAACTATCAAGCTCGCGTTTTGTTTTCCAAAAGTAAAAATTTGCAACTCGTCAAAAGTAAAAACGACTCCAAAATTTTGCTTCATGATTTTAAACACCCGGCCTTAACCCATGCAAAACCCATAAGCGTCGATTTTTCCAAAAACATTCTTATGATTACCGGGGTAAACGCCGGGGGTAAAACCATGCTTTTGAAGTCCATACTCGCGTCGGCTTTTATGGCCAAGTACGTTATACCTATGAGTTTAAATGAAACGAAGTCTCACGTAGGTTCTTTTAAAAGCGTTTTGGCGATTATAGACGATCCTCAAAACGTCAAAAACGACATTTCCACTTTTGCCGGACGGATGCAAGAGTTTTCAAAAATATTTGAACACAAATCCGCGCTTGTGGGAGTGGACGAGATAGAACTCGGAACGGACAGCGACGAAGCCGCCGCGCTTTTTAAAGTGATACTCGACGATTTGATTAAACGGGGTCAAAAAGTGGTAGTCACCACGCACCACAAACGCCTCGCCGCGCTTATGGCAGACCGCGACGACGTGGAACTTATGGCCGCCATCTACGATGAAGAGCAACGCAGACCGACTTACGAGTTTATGCAAGGCATCATCGGCAAAAGTTACGCTTTTGAGACGGCAAGTCGCTACGGAATAAACAACGCCATCGTAAAAGAGGCAAAAGCCGTTTATGGAGACAACTCCGAAAAACTAAGCTTGCTCATTGAACGCGGTTCGCAACTTGAACGCGAACTCAAACTAAAGCATAAAAAAGTCGACGAAAAATTAGATGAGATAAAACTCAAAGAAATTAGACTTAAAGAGCAAAAAGAGGAACTGTTTCGCGAGTTGAACGAGCAAAAAGCGGTTCTTCAAAGAAGTTACGAAGTGGCCATCGGCGAAGCGAAATCGGCCGCAAAAGCTGGCGATAGTCAGTCCATTCACAGAGCCATGGACAAAGCCAATAAAATTCTGCCCAAAGAGACAAAAGAGCCACTTGCTCGCGACGTTTCTTTTGAAGTTGGAGATAAAGTGAAATATCACTCTCAAAAAGGCGTTATCGTCTCCATGAGAGGGAAAAACGAAGCGACGATAGAAGTTGACGGAATGAGGGTGAGAGTGAAGACTTTATATCTAAAACATACGCAAATCATCCAAGCGAACCCGGTAACCACCGTGAAAGTAAACGTGCAAAAAAGAGCGGGACTCAAATGCGATCTTCATGGAATGAGAGCCGACGAGGCTTGCGACGTCTTAGACGTATTTATAAGCGACGCTCTTATTAACGGTTGGGACGAAGTCATTATTTATCATGGCATAGGCACTGGAAAGCTCTCCTACGCGGTCAAAAATTTCCTTGTCGCGCATCCAAGCGTCAAAAAATTTGAAGACGCGCCTCAACATTTAGGTGGATTCGGAGCCAAAATTGTAACTTTATAAGTTATATTTTGGTAAAATACTAACTAAAATAATTAGTACTGAGGAAATTTGTTAAATGTTTAAAACATTCATTGGTAAATTCACTTTTTTCTTTTGGCTAGTTTTTTTTGTCATAAACATTCCAACGTATATTTTTGGAACCGTTTACTTTAAAAATATTCTAAAAGCCTCAGAACAAGAAAAAATAATGCTAATCGTTGACACCCTCAAACCAATAATAGCGCTTAACCTCTCCTTTAACCAAGAAGAGCAACTCGACGACATCTTGAACACTTTATTGGCTTACGAGAACATCAAAAGAGTAGAGTTGCTCTTTGAAAACAACAAAAAAAATATTTTGAAAGTAAATGGCCAAAATCATTCAAACACCCTGTTTGTATACGAAAGCGACATTATAGACACTTTTGACAAAAACGTGATGGCGAAAATAAATTTAGAGTATTCAAGTAAAAACATTAACAATATACAAGCTAAAATTATTGCGATTTTATTCTTTACCTTCATATTTACTCTGATCATTTTCGCCATATTTTATGTTTTCGTGCGATCGAATCTTAACGCTTTACGCAAAATCTCTAACGCGCTGCAAGAGTATTCGGACTCTGAAAACATTACTCCCATAATTTTGCAAAACAAGAGCGAAGAGATAAACACCATCGCAAACGTCGCGAATAAGATGATTTCCAACATAGACCAATACGTTCAAAAACTGCAATCGTTCAACAGCGAACTCTCAAAACAAGTGCAACAAGAGGTTCGCAAGCAACAAGAACAAGAACAGTTGATGATACATCAGTCGCGTCAAGCAGCCATGGGAGAGATGATCGAGTCCATTGCGCACCAATGGCGACAACCTTTAAACATCATAGGACTCGCGATAGTAAATCTTGAAACGAATCATGCGTTTGGGATACGAGACGACAAAAATTTTGAAGACAAGTTGGAACTCATCACTTTAAACGTGCGCTATATGTCAAATACCATTGACGATTTTCGCAACTTTCTAAATCCAGATAGAGAAATAGTTGAATTTAATCCCCAAAATAGCATTCAAGACGTTTTAAAAATAGTTGACGCGCAACTCAAAAACAACAATATATCTTACGAATTCAATTCTAACGCCATAATCAAAATTAGCGGCGTTGAAAATGAATTCACTCAAGTGCTTTTTATCTTAATAAACAACGCCAAAGACGCGATAAAAACTCTTATAGACATGGATACGATAAAAAAAGGCTCTCTCACCATTAACGTATACGAAAAAGATGAACATGGATTTATTGAAATAATAGACAACGGAGGAGGAATCCCCCAAGAGATATTGGATAAAATATTCGACCCCTATTTTACCACCAAATTCGCCTCTCAGGGAACGGGAATTGGATTGCATATCGCAAAAAATATTGTTGAAACGAGAATGAAAGGCTCTTTAGTCGCGCAAAATATAGAGAAGGGATGCCGCTTTACAATAAAATTACCACTCACGATTTCAAAAGACATGTAGGCCCAACATGATAAAAACGCTATTCGCTTTATTTACGTTGACCTTGCAACTTTTAGCGTCTAATTACGACTGCACCATTATAAACATTGAAGCCAAACTGTTTCCAAAAATCGCCTTGCTTGAAAAGCGTATAGAGGATGACAAGTCAGAATTTCTCAACATCGCCATTTTATCCAGCGACATTGACGCTTATTTCGCCAATAAGTTTAAAAATAGCATTAACGCGCACTATCCAGACGCCATTTCCAACAAAAAAATCATTGTCACAACGGCGATTTTTGACAACAACCTAAAAGAAAAGCCCGACGCCGTGATTGTTCTTTACCACTCTCCCCAAGAGCTAAGACAAATCGCGTCATGGGCGAACAAAAACAAAATACTTAGCTTCGCCTACGACCGGGACTACTTGGAGTATGGTCTTTTAGCCTCCATCTTCATAGGAAAATCCATAAAACCTTATTTGAACGGCGCGACCATAAAAAAATATGGATTTGTTTTTGACTCCTATTTGCTACAGCTTTCAAAATTTACTCAACAGGAAAACAGCCAATGAAAAACATAAATTCCGTCGCGATTATCGGGGGAGGAGCTTCTGGACTCATATGCGCCGTCTTTTGCGCCAAAGCTGGTTTAAACGTTGAGATCTTTGAGCAAAATTCCAAATGCGCCAAAAAGATTTTGGTTTCCGGAAACGGTCGTTGCAACGTATCAAACGTCAATTTAAACGCGCATGACTACTTCTCGGAGAACCCTTCATTTGTTGAGCATGCCTTAAAAGAGTTTGGTTTTATGGAGTTTGAAAAGTTTGCGAACTCCATAGGCCTTCTACTCAATACGCTAGAGGATGGAAGAGCGTATCCGCTCAGCAACGAAGCGAAATCCGTCGCTAAACTTTATGAAGAGTACGCGCTTAATCTTGGAGTCGTTGTACATACGGACGCAAAAATCATCGAGATAAAAGAACTTATGAAAAAATACCATAGCGTAGTGGTGGCGACGGGCTCCCGAGCGGCTTCTCATTTGGGAGGAAACAGCGATGGCGAAGAATTTGCCAAAGAGTTTGGACACAATATCATACCCGCCTACCCTAGTCTCGTGCAACTTCATTTAAACTCTCATGTCGCTCACAAAATGAGTGGAGCGAAACTCAACGCGGAGGTCACGTTGCTTATAAATCACAAAAAAGACGTCACCGTTAGCGGCGACGTTCTTTTTACGGACTATGGCGTTTCAGGCTTTGCCATTTTAGATATTTCTCAGCGCGCTAGTTTTGCGCTTATGAATCATGAATCCGTAGACGTCGCCATCAATCTTCTTCCCTCTTTCAACGCCCAAAAACTTTCGGCTCACATTTCAAAAGTGGCTTTGAGCATGCCAAAATTTACAATTTTAGATATTTTACTCGGTTTGGTTCCTTTAAAGATAGCGACTGGACTTTTAGAAGAGTTGAAGTTGTCAAACGCCAGCTCGGCAAAAGAGATGAACATGAAACTCTCAAAAAAAATAGCAAACGCCATGCTCAACTGGCGTTTTGAAGTAAACGACACTCATGGCTTTCGTCATGCGGAAGTGAGTGGTGGAGGAGTGGACACCAAAGAAATCGACCCAAAAACGATGCAATCCCTAAAACGCGACAATTTGTACTTTTGCGGCGAAGTTTTAGACGTAGTGGGACGACGCGGCGGCTACAACTTCGCTTTTGCATGGGCTAGCGGATATTTGGCGGCTAAAAACATAACGAGAAATTAAACGACGTCATAAGGGAGCGTTTTTGGTTATAATACGCCTTTAAAAGCTCATGATAAAACTCAACTAAGGATTGAAAATGTCAACGCCGTTCATCATACTTATAGTCTTCGCGATTGTATTGATACTTATGTACAACTCACTTGTCGCCAAAAAAAATCAAGTCCAAAACATCTTTGCCAGCGTCGATACGCAACTTAAAAAGCGCTATGACCTCATACCAAATCTTGTGGCGTCCGTCAGTAAGTATATGCAACATGAGAAAAGCGTCTTAGAAGAAGTCACAAAACTTCGAGCGCAAGCGAATAAGCCACACATCAGCGATGAACGCAAAATATCGCTAGACGCGAAAATGAGCGCGGCGCTTGGCTCCATCATGGTGGCGGTTGAGAACTATCCCGAGCTTAAAGCGAATGAAAACGTCATGCACCTGCAACACACTCTCAATGAGGTCGAAGAGCAGATTTCAGCCGCAAGACGCGCTTACAATCAGGCCGTAACCGACTACAACAACGCCTTGGAGCAGATACCTACAAACTTTATGGCGACCGCTATGAACTATCGACCAAAAGAGGTCTTTGAGATTAGTCAAAGCGAGAGAAACAACGTCAACGTTAAAGAGCTTTTTCACTAGAAGTCATTATGAAAAGAACAAGTGAACTAACGGATTTTTACTACAAAAAGCTCTACCCCATTTTAGAAAAACTAGAACATGAGAGACAACAACTTCGTCATAGAATAATAACGATCGCCGTTCTCTACACAGTCGCCCTCATACTTATAACGTCAGCCATTTTTAGCGCCACGGGTAATTTTGACGCTCTGGTCTTTAGCGCTTTTGTTTACATGGCCGGCGGCGCGATACTCTACAAATATCTTATCAAAGATTACACGAAAGAGTTTAAAGACAAAGTGATTTTACCACTTATATCCGAGTTGGATAAAAATCTCGTCTACTCGCCAGAGCTTCATGTGCCCGCCGAACACTTCGCTCGTTCAAATATTTTTACAAGCAAACCGGACAAGGTGGATGGAAATGATTACGTTTCAGGGAAAATAGACAACGTTCCCATACAGTTTTCCGACTTTCATGCGCAAAAAAAGCACAAAGATTCCAAAGGAAACACCCATTGGCAAACAATCTTTCAAGGACTTTTCATAGTCTCGCAATTTAACAAAAATTTTAAAGCCCAAACCGTCGTGCTTCCCGATAGCGCGCAAAGCGCTTTTGGAGACTTGGTCGGCAACTGGCTTCAATCTTACAACATGAGTAGACATGAACTGGTAAAAATGGACAACGTCGAGTTTGAAAAAGAGTTTGTGGTCTACTCTTCGGACCAGATAGAAGCTCGATACATATTGTCTCACTCCCTTATGAGCAAGTTGCTCAACTTTAAAAAGCGTTCAAACCATCCCGTCTCCATATCTTTTATAGGCGGAAATATTTACATGGCGATAGAGTATAACAAAGACTTATTCGAACCGTCGGTTTTTCATTCACTTTTAAAGTATAAAATAGCGATGGAATATGTAGACACTCTTCATCTCGCTACTGGCATAGTCGAAGAGTTAAAACTAAATCAAAAACTTTGGAGTAAATTATGAAACTAAAAACAATTCTTTTGGCCTCAATCCTCGCGCTTAACCTTAGCGCGATAACTATTGGAAAAACTCCCAAAAACGTCAGTATATCCGATGACAACGGCGGTCTCGTAAAAGATGGAGCCGAGTGGAATTCCTCAACTCTAAAAAACAAAGTTTACGTAATGTTTTACGTCGACCCCGACGTAAAAGATTTAAACGAGGATTTTTCCGCCGCGTTAAAAGAGAAAAAATATGACAGAAACAATTATGGAAGCTTGGCGATCATCAATCTAGCCGCGACATGGAAACCAAACTTTGTCATTGAGGGCATCCTAAAATCAAAACAAGAAGAGTTTCCCGACACTATTTACGTAAAAGACAAAAATAGCGTTTTAGTCCATGAGTGGGAACTAGAAGATGACAACTCCGACATAATCATCTTCTCAAAAAGTGGAAAAGTGTTGTTTTACAAATATGGAAAGATGGAAACGTCCGACATAGAAAAAGCTCTAAAAATCATAGAGGAAAATCTGTAAATGAATAGTGAAAACAGTACGTTGTCTCTAAGTATCAAAGATCTCTTCACGTCTCGCATGATAAAGTACTCTCTCATGCCTTTCGTGCTGAGCATGCTCATCATGTACGCCCTATTTTTTATAGTGGCGGGAGCTGGACTCGAGCAGTTTGGTTCCATGGACGTCTCCTCGACGCAAACAACCATGGAAAACGGCATTCCGCATACGGAAAGTTTTGCCGCCACGCTAGAGGGCACCGCTCTCATTAAGTTTCTCATGAGCAGCGCCATAACCTCATGGATAGCCACGTTTTTAGTCTACACCATTGGAAGTTTTTTAACTCTCTATTTCTCCATCTTCGTCGCTCTTATCGTCATAGGTTTTTTAACCCCGCTCATCCTCAAAGAGTTGCAGAGAAGACATTACCCCGACGTCGAAATGATAGGACATTCAAACGTCGCCGAAGCGCTTTTTTTGACTCTGAAATGGGCGATAACCATGGTTCTACTATTTTTGGTTCTCATCCCTTTTTACTTTATCCCACTTTTAAACATAGTGGCGTTTAACCTGCCGCTCTATTACTTTTTTCATAAAATGATGATTTACGACGTCGCTTCAACGATCTGCGCAAGAGACGAAGGCGTCAGAATAAAGTTTTTTCACGCAAGCACGCTAAGACTCAAAACGTTAGGATTATATCTCATATCGCTCATACCTTTTGTAATATTTTTCGCGTCGGTGTTTTACGTAATTTATTTGGGCCATAGTTATTTTTTAGAAGTTAGAAAGATGAGAGAGGAAGCTTACTAACTTTTCAACAAAATACTTTGAATTTGTTAGGAAATTTAATTTTTTTTCGCTACAATGCCAATTATATTTTCTCATGGGGTCATAGCTCAGCTGGGAGAGCGCGTCGCTGGCAGCGACGAGGTCAGGGGTTCGATCCCCCTTGACTCCACCAAAACATCATCTAATACAATCCAAAAAAACACTAAAATATCTCAACAACAAAGATATAGGGACTTCAAATCAATTTCACTCAAAGCATTATGCACAACTCCTGACTCTTCAAAATAGCGCCAACTCCATCGATAGACTTTCTCCAATCAATATTTAATGCGCAGGTTGACTAAAGCTCTGCAAAGGGACGACGTTAATGTAATAAGCTTTTAGATATAATTCGCGCAAACATTTAAGGAAAAAACTACATGTCTGAAGAAACTCAATCACCTAAAGAAAAAAAGTACTACGATAACATAAGCATGGGACAACGCACGAAGCAGAGCGTTTATTTTGTGGCGCAACATGACAAAGCGACTATGCTTGAGAGCTATCTTCAAAAGATTGACGACAAACAGACTGTAGTAATCGTAAATAGCAAACTTGCGGCCGATGAGCTCAACATACTTCTCAACGCCAAAGAGATAAAATCCGTCGCGGCTCATGGCAATCATAGAGCCGAACAACTCCAAGCCGCTTCCAAAGGCTTTAACGACCGCAAGTTTGACGTACTCATCACGACCGACATGATTTTACTCTCGCTCGATTTGGAAAACGTAAGCCTATTGATAAATTTCGACCTACCTCTTGAAGAGCAGAGTTATTTCAAGCGTCTTCGTTACGTCGACGAGATAGGCCAAAGCGTCCTGTTCGTCAAACCGGAGGATGAAAAAAAGTTTTCAACCATAGAGTATATGATGAGAGGCGAAATAGAAGAAGCGGAGATGGAGGGTTTTAGGCCCACTCCTTACGCTTTACAGACAAAAGACAAAAAGAAGAAACCGCGACACAAAACGGTTAGACTAAAAGCGGCCAAAAAAGCCGCCATAAAAGCCAAATGGGTGCCAGCCAAATGAGACTACCGTCTAAGGACGCCTCGCTAGAAGAGTCTCTCCTTAAGATGAAAAACACCCTAGCCGACGTTGGTTGCGAGATGAATTTTTCCGAGCAAAAGCATCCCTTGCAAAACTGTTTTTCCATAAACCTCAGTTCACTCGAAGCTCCAAGACACATCTACTCCAACGGCAAAGGAGTCTTTCATGAGGCCTCGATGGCGAGCGCTTTGGGCGAGTATATAGAAAGACTTCAAACAAACAACTTTTTTATAGATTTTCACCTGCCAAATAGAAAATACTATCCCGACGAAGTGGCGTTTGAATTTGGCGGTGAATATTTAAACGCCGAGTTGAAAGAGATTTACGATCCAAGGGGTAAACTTGGCGATGAGGATTTGGTTGATTTCAACAGCGACTTCACGGACAAGATAGTCGCCCTCCCCTTTGTAAAAAACTCCACGAAAGAGAAGACGTACATCCCCATAAACGTTTTGAGCAATCTCTACGTAAGCAACGGTTTGGCGACTGGAAACACTCCCCTTGAAGCTCAGGTGCAAGCTTTGAGCGAGATTTTCGAACGCTACGCGAAGATAGAGATTATCAAAAACGGCTACGCGCTTCCCAAATTTCCCGACGCCATTGTAGAAAGTTTTTCTAAAGTCCATGACGACGTGACTTCGCTTAGAAAACTTGGCTACATAGTAGAGGTGCTAGACGCTTCGCTTGGCGGCTTGTTTCCCGTCACCGCCATTTCTCTGATAAACCCTAAAAACTCGACCCTATTCGTCTCTTTTGGAGCGCATCCCATTTTGGAAGTTTCGCTTGAACGCACCATGACAGAGCTTATGCAGGGTCGTTCACTTGAAAATCTCGACAGTTTTGAAACGCCGACGTTCGACATGAGTCTCGTCGCGGACAGTTTCAATCTAGAGTCTCACTTCGTGGATTCCAATGGCAAGCTCGGCTTTGGCTTTTTGAGCTCCAAAAAAAGTTTTCAATACTCCGCTTGCGACTACCATGGAACTTCAACAAAAGACGAGTATGATTTTCTCATGAACATCTTAACACAGATAAAAAAAGAGAGTTATCTAAGAGAGTACGACTATCTCGGGTTTTATTCATGTCAGATGATAGTTCCAAGCATTTCGGAAGTTTATCCCATCGAAGATTTGATTTACAACAACAAAAACAACGGTAAACTTATCCGCGACATGGTGCTAAACTTCCAAGATTACAACCCGCAAGAGATTCTCTTTGAGATAGAATCTCTTGAAGATTCGCTCAACGTTGAAAAATACGTCGGCGTAATATTTGAAAACAATTTCAACATGGGCGAATTCAAGGCGCAGATTCATCTCCTTCTTGGTGAGACCGAGGAAGCTCTTGAACTCCTTGAATACGGCGCAAATAAGTTAGGTCACGTCATGGTGGAAATCGCTCGAATGGAAGAGTTGGAGTTGGAATTTGCAGAGTATGAAAACGCTTTGTATGACATTTTCACAGAGGAAAAAGTCCAAAAAGCGCTAAGAATTTTAGATGGCGACGACACGCTCATAGACGTGTCTCTCCATCAAGATTATAAGAACATGTTGCAGATGTACGACAAACTTGAGATTAAAAAATGTTTGATGAAATAAATCTAACGCTCAGACCGGAATTTTCGCAAAAGTTCAAAGACGGCTATCCCTTGATTTCAAAAGAGTCCGTCCTTGATTGGAGCGAAGTCTTACATGAAGGCGCCCTGCTCAACCTCCATGACGCTCAAAACAACTTTGTCGCGAAAGGGTACTACGGCGTTCAAAACAAAGGCTTTGGCTGGGTTCTCTCTTGGGACGAAAAGGAGAAAATTGACGTCAATTATTTTGTCAAAAAGATCAAAGACGCCATAGAATACAGAAAAGAATTTTTTGAAAATGAAGAGACCACCGCGTTTAGAGTCTTCAATGGCGAAGGCGATGGCGTCGGCGGCTTGAGCATTGATTATTTTGACGGCTATTATCTTCTCACTTGGTACAGTTTGGGCGTATACGAACTAAAGTCCGAAATTTTGCAAGCGCTCAAACAATGTGTGGAGTACAAAGGCGTTTACCAGAAAAAACGCTTTGACGCCAAAGGCAAATATCTTGATGAAAATGACGATTTCGTTTGTGGAGAGAAAGCCCCCGAACCTCTGATAATCAAGGAGAACGGCGCGAACTTCGCGATATATCTGGACGACGGCGCGATGGTCGGCGTCTTTTTGGATCAAAGAGAGGTGCGAAAAACCATAAGGGACAAGTACGCCAAGGGCAAAACGGTTCTCAACACTTTTTCCTACACCGGAGCTTTTTCGGTTTTCGCCGCCCTAGGAGGAGCGAAAGAGACTACGAGCGTCGACTTGGCGAAACGCAGTTTGCCCAAAACGCGAGAGCAATTCTCCATAAACGAGATAAATCTCGCCAAACAAACCATCATAGTCGAAGACGTCTTCAACTACTTCAAATACGCGGTGCGAAAAAAGGCGCTTTTTGACATCGTCGTGGTCGACCCGCCTAGTTTCGCCCGTTCAAAAAAACACACGTTTAGCGCGAACAAAGATTACGTGAAACTTTTAAAAGAGGTCATACAGATAACAAACGCTGGAGGCGTCATAGTGGCTTCCACAAACTCCGCGAACTTTAGCATGATGACGTTTCGCGATTTTGTAAACGCCGCGTTTAAAGAGTTGAAAATCAAGTATAAGATTGAAGAACGCTTCTCTCTCCCGAAAGATTTTAAAGTTTTAGAAAACTTCAAAGAGAGCGATTATCTCAAAGTTCTCTTTATTCGTAAAATAATTTAGTCAAAATTTTGCTAAATTTATGTTCCAACGCTATAATAATTTCAAATAACGAAGATCGGAGTGTACGTGAAATATACAATTTTTTATGCTTAGCAAAATAGTGAAATTTGGATCTGTCGGAGCGCTTGGTTCCGTTACAAACATAAGCGTTTTTAGCGCGTTGACGTTTTTGGGAGCCAACTACAACGTCGCTTCGATCTTGGCTTTTTTGGTCGCCGTCACGCAAAACTATACGTTAAATAAGAAGTGGACTTTTAAAGAACATAATACAAAAACAAGAAAGAAGTTTATAAAGTATTTCATCCTAAATTTTTCAAGTTTTTTTATCAATCTACTCGTATTAAACATTATTGTTTTAAACTTTGGCGATGACAACCTTACAAAAATTTTGGCTCAGCTGCTTGGCATATTCACCGCCATGGGCTTTAATTTTTTAGGCAGTTATCTAATTATTTTCGCAAAATCAAAGGATGAAGATGAATGACGCAGTCATAGTGATGCCCACGTATAATGAGATTGAAAACATAGAAATTATTTTAGAAAAAATATTTTCTTTAAATTTGGGACTTGACGTACTCGTCGTCGATGACAACTCTCCAGACAAGACTTTTCAAAAAGTTCAAGAGCTGATAGACTCGAACAAATATGACGATCAACTGAGTTTGATGATAAGAGAAAACAAAGAAGGTCTAGGAAAAGCGTACATAGCGGGTTTTAAACGCGCTCTCTCCAAAGAGTACAAATACATTATTGAAATGGACGCAGACCTCTCTCATGACCCAAAATACCTCCCCTCATTTTTAGAAAACATTAAAGAAAACGACCTCGTGATAGGGAGTAGATACGTAGAGGGTGGTGGCTCAGTGCATTGGTCTCGTTTTCGCAAACTCATTAGCTCTGGCGGTGGCCTTTACGCGAGAACCATTTTAGGAATCGACGTCAAAGACCCAACCGGAGGATTCAAATGTTTTAGAAGAGAAGTTTTAGAGAGCGTGGACTTGGACAATCTCATCACGACTGGTTACGCTTTTCAAATAGAGATGAACTACAGGGCTTCCATAATGGGCTTTAGAGTCAAAGAGATTCCAATCATTTTTGAAGACAGGGTGGCTGGAAAATCTAAAATGTCGAAAAAGATTTTTATCGAAGCGCTTCTGAAAGTCGTCGTTTTGAGAATCCACAAAAACGACATTTTAAGAGGATAAAGATGAACGCCAGAGAAAAATACGTTTTACTGTTTTACACGATTTTTAACGCCATAAGCAACAAATACATACCATTTTATTCAGATGAAAACTACTACTGGTTATGGTCGAAAAAACTTGATTTTTCATACTTTGATCATCCTCCGATGGTCGCTTATATCATAAAACTCACAACGCTTTTTAGCGACGACCCTTTTTTCGTGCGATTGGGAGCCGTTTTATTGGTTTCTGGAACCGCTTACGTTTTGTACGCTTTAGCCAAAAAAATATTTGACGAACGCGCCGCCATTTACACCTTTTACATTTTCATCAGCAGCGTTTTAACCATCGCCGCCTCCACTCTCATGACGCCCGACATTCCACTCATGTTTTTCACTTCGCTTTTCTTGTACTCGGCGTACGTTTATCTCGAAGAGGACGACAAAAAGTACGCGCTGCTCATGGGCCTTTCGGCGGGAGCCATGATTCTCTCAAAATACCCTGGAATACTCGTCATATTCACCCTTTTGATTTACGTGATGATTTATAAAAGAGAAACGCTCAAAGAGAAGTACTTTTATATCGCCGCGGCGATCGTCATTTTGGTATTTTCACCGGTTTTATACTGGAATTATCAAAACGATTTCATATCGTTCACGTTTCAACTCAATCATGGAATCGCAGAAGAAAAAGTGTTTAATCCAAAAAGTTTCTTCAACTTTTTGGGCGCGCAGATCATACTTTTTCATCCATTTTACATAGCGCCCCTTGTTTATTTCATCATTAAAGACAAAAACAGGTTCGAAAGAAAAAAGGTTTATTTGCTTTTGCCATTTCTCTTCGTCATACTGTTTTTTAGTTACTTCGCCGCCTTTAAGCACGCGAACGCCCAATGGGCGGGCATCGCGTACATAAGCGCGAGTGTTTTGCTTGGACGTTATTTCGCCCAAAACGGTAGTAAAAAACTGTTAATCGCCGGAATGATTTTCAGCGCGATCATTATCACTCTTCTCAAGACTCCGATTGGAGTCACTTACGTGGCGCCAATGCAAAAGCTCTTTTCAAGGCTAGGCAAAATCAACTATTTTGAAGCTGAAATCAAAGCTTTAAATCTCGACGTCGACAAATACGATTACATACTCATCGACGACTATCATGGAGCTGAAGTACCGTACTACTTTAAAAGAACCGACAACGTTTTGGTCTTAAACGCGGCGAGAGCTTCGAACTTTAATCTTTGGAGATATCAGGACTTGAACATAAGCATGCAAAGTCCAATACAGACTCTTCCATCGATAGGCTCTTGCCTATACGTTGGCAGAGACAAAGCGCATTATGAAGAGATAGCGAAACTCTTTGGCAATCATCGCGTCATCGCCGACATGCGTAAAATAGTCGCAGGCAGAGAGCTTAATTACTATTTTGTGGAATTTCAAAACTAGAATGATTCAATAAAATTTAATGTAAGTATTTTTGGCTAAAATACGAGTAAAATTAAAAGAAGATTTCTCATATGATTATTCCATCGAACTTACTAAAAAACAAAAATATATTGCTAGGCGTCACCGGTTCCATCGCGGCGTACAAATCCTTGGAGCTCGTTCGACTCTTCGTCAAAGCTGGCGCCAACGTCAGAGTCGTCATGAGCCTCTCCGCCAAAAAATTCGTGACGCCTTTGACCTTTGAAACTCTCAGCTCAAATCAAGTTTTGGACGATACGAACGAATCTTGGGCGAGTGATTTCAACCATATCAAGATTGGCGAATGGGCCGACGCGTTCGTCATCTCTCCCGCGACCGCCAACACCATGGCGAAGCTCGCCAACGCCATAGCCGACAACATCTTGCTCCAATGCGCTTTGGCTTACCCCGGAGTGAAAATCGTAGCGCCCTCGGCCAACACCAACATGCTGCAGCACCCCATAACGCAAGCGAATCTAAAAATGTTGGCGATCGCGAACTATACGATTCTTGACACGCAGACCAAAGAACTTGCTTGCAAAACTACGGGCGATGGAGCGATGGCGGAACCTATGGACATATTTTGGGCGACTTGCCGCGAACTTTTAAAAGAGGAGTTTTGGACGGACAAAATGGTTATCGTCACTGGCGGTGGAACCATCGAGAAGATTGACGACGTTAGATACGTGTCCAATTTTTCAAGCGGAAAAATGGCTTCGGCCTTGGCCGCGGCGCTCTATTGCAGAGGCGCCGACGTAAACCTCATCGCCACGAAATTCGACAGCGATTTGCCTAAACAGATGCACAAAATAGACGTTGAGGATTCCGCCGAAATGCTGGAATACGTCATCGACTCCATTCGCATTTCCAAAAAAGGGAAACTCTCCAAAGCGACGCTCGTTCGAGACGAACATATACGTCTCATTCAAAAGAAACCTTACCTTTTCATGGCGGCGGCGGTTAGCGACTACGTCCCAGAATTTGCGCAAGACGGAAAACTCAAAAAAGACGTTTTAGGCGACAAGTGGGAACTCTCTTTGAAAAAGAACGTAGACATATTGAGTTGCATTGACAAAAAAGGAATAACCGTCATTGGCTTTAAAGCTGAAATGGACATAGAAAACGCTTTTGAAAACGCCACGAACATGCTTGTCAATAAAAATCTGGACGCTGTATGTTTAAACATTCTTAAAGACTCTTCTAGTTTTGGAAGCGATGTAAACGCCATCGAGTTTATTAGCAAAAACGAAACGATTTCCATTCCTACGGACAACAAATTACACATAGCGTTTGAAATCATAAAAAACGCTAAAAACATAGAGGTTTAAAGTGAACAAAGCTAAACACATAGCGATAATCATGGATGGAAATGGCCGTTGGGCGGAACTTCAAGGAAAAGTGCGAATTAAAGGACATGAAGAAGGCGCGAAGGTCGTCAAAACAATCACAACCTACTGCGCGACAAACAAAGACGTAGAGCGTTTAACGCTCTACGCTTTCTCCACCGAAAATTGGAAACGACCCCGTTTGGAAGTGGAATTTTTAATGAAATTGCTCAACTCCCATCTTATGCGGGAATTGCCGGTTTATTTGGAACTCAACGCAAGGTTTGAACCTATTGGCGATTTGAGTGGATTTTCAAAGCAACTTCAAAAAACCATCAAAATCGTAGAAGAAAAAACGGCTCACTGCACTGGCCTCGTTCAATCTTTGGCTTTAAATTATGGAGCTCAAGATGAACTGTTGCGCGCTATAAACGCCCTGAAAAATTCCGATGGCGACATAACGGCAGAGACGTTAAGCAATCAACTTGATTGCAAACAAGACGTTGATTTGTTTATCAGAACTGGTGGAGAGCATAGACTCTCAAATTTCTTGCTTTGGCAATCAGCTTACGCGGAACTCCATTTCACAGACACTCTTTGGCCCGATTTTACAACTCAGGATTTAGAAGAGATCATAAAAAAATTCACTAAAACCGAGCGACGTTTTGGAGGATTGAAATAGTGGAATTAGCTATCGCTTTTACGTTTGGATTGGTTTTTGGCTCTTTTTTAAACGTTGTGATTCTGCGCATTCCAAGAGGAGAGAGCGTGGTTTTTGACGCGTCGCACTGTTACTCTTGCAACAATCAACTAAAACCATGGCACAACGTGCCACTATTTTCATGGATTTTTTTAAGAGGCAGATGCTCATTTTGCAAAGCAAAAATATCCATTCAATATCCGCTTATTGAATTGACTTCGGGCTTGCTGTTTGTAATATTAGTCAATAAACTTGGAGTTTCGATTCCAGTTTTTTTTATTGCGCTTAGTTTTTTGACGCTCTTAGCGCTTTCTCTGATTGATATAAAATACAAAATGATTCCAGATTCGCTCAATCTTTTAGCAATTGCGTTTGCGATATTGGGTGCTTGGAACATTGAGGGAGTTTTAAACAACCTGCATAACGCCCTGCTCTTCGCTGGCGGCTTTACGCTCCTTCGTTTTGCGTTATCCTATTATTTGACTTCGTCCATGTATCGCGCGGGACTCAAATCAAAAACGTCTTGGAACAAACACTACGATAGAACGCCACTCATAGAAGCCATGGGAGAAGGCGACATAATGGTCGCCGCCACGATGGGCGCTCTTCTAGGTTTAAAACTAACGCTCGTCGCCATCTTTTTATCGGCGTTATTGGCTTTACCCATTATGCTCATGGTTTTAAAAGGTACCAAGGAAGAGAAGAGAGTCCCTTTCGTGCCTTTTTTAGCTTTAGCGACATTTATTACGTACGTGTTTGACAGCCCTATTTTAGACTACGTTAGGGCTAATTATTAATTATGGATACGCTGAAAAAATATATAAACAATAACTTGTCAACGCTTTTTTTATCTATATTTATGCCCCTCTTCGCCATCGCTTCCGTTATTTTTCTCATCAAGTTGGCTACCTATACGGCAGTAATTCAACTCAGTATTTGGGAAATGGCAAAGTTGTACTTTTTTGTTCTTCCTGAAATTTTATTTTATACGTTGCCCATTACGTTTTTCATAGCCGCGGTTTTGTCCGTCTTTAAACTCTCAAACGACAACGAAATCATCGTACTTTTCGCTTTGGGCATTGAACCTAGTTTCATCGTTAAAGCGTATTTCAAACAAGCCTTACTTCTTTGTATCTTGTTGTTATTTAATTTTTTTGTAATGTTTCCCCATGTAAAAGTGCTTGCGGCCAATTTCATATCGTACAAAAAAAGTGAAGCGAAATTCAACCTCTCCGCGTCGGAGTTTGGCCATAGTTTTGGAGATTGGCTTCTTTATCTCGGCAAAGACAACGGCGATGGCAGTTACGGCAAAGTCTTTTTATTCAACAAGAAAAAAGAGGAAGAGATTCTAATCTCCGCAAAAAGAGCGGCGATTCTCAACGATTCCGGGATATTAAGATTAAAACTCGAAGATGGACAAGGTTATAGCTACTCTAAAGAAAAATTCACGCAAATAGACTTCCAAACAATGCTGATAAACGACACCATGAAAACGGAATTGACGCCATATAGAACCACTCTCGATTATTGGACTTCAAACGAAAGGGTAAAGCCCAAACGACGAATGTTCATCACGGACGCCCTGCTGAGTCTCTTTCCTCTTATCAGTCTGTTTTTGGTCGCCGCCATAGGCATAGTAAACACTAGACACCAAAAATCTCGCATTTACCTTTATATATTTTTAGCCATTGTGCTATTTTATGGCTCTACTTTAGGATTGCAAGACGTACTTATGTATTACACGATTCCGGTGATCGCGTTTACATGGTTGATTGGAACGTACGCCATTTACAGAAAAACCATTGCAAAGAGGTTTTGATGAGGGTAGCCATCGCTTTAGCCTATGATGGAACAAACTATCTAGGTTCGCAGATACAAAAAGAGAGCGACAACACCATCTTTGGACAAGTCAACAAAGTTTTGTCAAAACTAGGAATAGATTCAAAAACGGTGGCAAGCGGAAGAACGGACAGAGGCGTTCATGCGAGTGGACAAGTTTTTCACATGGATTTGCCCCCATTTTGGAAAGATTTACAAAAACTGCGACTTGTTCTCAATCAGACGCTTCCATCGAGCATACGAGTAAAATCGATAAAAATGGTAGACGCCGAATTTCACGCTCGTTACGGCGCTAAAAAACGAGTCTACAGATACGTCATAAAAGAGTCGGCCATAAACCCTTTTCTCAACAATTACGTCACCTTTTTAGACTCCGTGAACTTTGAGAGGATAAACGAAAACATAAAACTTTTCATCGGCGAACATGACTTCAAGCATTTTATGAAAATGGGAAGCGACGTGAATTCAACCACAAGAGTTATTTACAGAGCGTTCGCTTACAAACACAAAGGATACTTGATTTTAAATTTTGAGGCGAACGGATTTTTAAGAAGTCAGATACGGCTCATGGTTGGAGCGCTTTTGTATCTCGACGCCGAAAAAATTCAAGCAAAGCTAGAGAGTAAAATAAACCATAAGCTAAAACCAGCCCCTGCGAACGGGCTTTATCTGAGTAAAATAAAATACTAAGGAGTAGAAATGTTTGAAGATACCAAAATGCCAGAAGGCATGAATAGTGAAACCCTAGAACACCTCATGAACCCAAAAAACTATGGTAAACTTGAAGACGCGAACGGCGTCGGAGTCGCCCTTGACGAAAAAACGAAAGAGTACGTCATATTTTACGCTTTGCTTGACGAAGAGATCGTGAAAAACGCGAAATTCGCGACGAACGGCTGCCAAGACACGGTCGTGATTGGCTCCATGTTTAGTGAAATGATAATAGGCAACGACACCGATTACGCCAAAGGCGCGATTGAAAAGATGCATGAAAAACTCGGCAAACTCTCCGCTCAACAACAAATCTGCGCGAATCTAGTTTTTACGTCTTTTATAGCCGCCCTAAAAAACCATGAAAACGTCAAAAATGGGGCCGATGAAGAGTTGCACGTATTGAAAATGAAAGATAGTTGCGACGCGCTCAATCTGGAAAATGGAGAGAGTCATGAATAAAACGTATCAAAAAAAACATGAACTATGGTTGAGCCTCGCGTTCGCCTCTTTCGCCATGAAAGACGAAGAGATAAAGTCTAGACTTTACGAGTTTTCACTCATCGCGTTTCGTCATATGAAATGGTTGGGTGGCGAGATACTCGCGAGCGAAGACGACTACAATTACGACAGAGATATGAAGCTTCTCAAAAGAAACTCCACTTTTGAAATACTCAACGCCTTGATCGAAGAGGCACAAGCGTCGCAAGCGTTTTATCCCGCGAGCATTTTAGGAGAAAGAATCAAAACCGACGACGCCTATCTGCTGGAGTATTTGACGCAAATCTTGAAAGACGACTCTCATGACGAAGAGATTACGGCGTTTGACATGAAGAGAAAATGGCTGGACAAAAATCTGCCCCAAGAGCAAATAGACGCGCTCACGCTCTTTTTGTTTGAGGAGTCCTACAAAGAGTATGAACTCATCTTGGTCTACGCCTACATGCAGGCGAGAACCGATAACGCCTTGCGATTCAACGTGTTTCAAGATTTGATAGACGAATCGCAGTTTCACTTAAAATCGTTTGGCGAAATGATGGCGAAGTTGGGAATCTTGGCTCTGCCTCGCGAGCTTCATGAGATGACTTACGTGGTCAAAGATTTGAAACAATTCGTCGTTGACGGCATAGCCGAAGAAGAGGCCGCCAAAGTCATGTGCAAAGAGTTGAGCGACGCGATAAAAGACGAAGAGTTGTCTCGCTTTTTTGACTTCATAAACTATCAAGAGAGTTATCACATAGAGTTGATGAAGAAACTTCTGTAAAACAATCATTTTCACTCATGATTATGAGAAGCTTTGTCAACACACCAAGCTTCTCTCTGTTTTGTTCTGGTGTAACTCTTAAAGAAAGCTCTTTTGTGGCTTGATTCATAGACAATAAACTATGAATAAGCATATCATAAAAGTGGAGATTCATATGAGGGGTGTAACTCATCAACCGCCTATTCGGCGGGTCACTCATATGAAAATGCGGTACACCATCCTTATGAATTATAAACCGCGTATTCGGCGGGTCACATAACACTTTAAACTATTTATCTTGCTTGTGAATTATAAACCGCGTATTCGGCGGGTCACTACAGGGTAGTATTTTTGATGGTAAAGATTATATTATAAACCGCGTATTCGGCGGGTCACGGATAATGATTACTATTGTGCTGTTCTACTTTATTATAAACCGCGTATTCGGCGGGTCACTCGCAAGCACTTTGTAATTAATATCTTCATTGATTATAAACCGCGTATTCGGCGGGTCACTTGACAAACCGTTTACTCCACTTGAAATTATCATTATAAACCGCGTATTCGGCGGGTCACCTATTTTGATACAACTCTTGGCTTTCCGATTTATTATAAACCGCGTATTCGGCGGGTCACCGATCCTGTACTCGCTCACATTACCGCTCAGATATTATAAACCGCGTATTCGGCGGGTCACACACAACAGTGATGATGTGGGCGTCGCTGGCTATTATAAACCGCGTATTCGGCGGGTCACCAATAGGGAAATATGATGTAACGGTTACAACTATTATAAACCGCGTATTCGGCGGGTCACTAGCTGATAATAATCTAGCTACTACTAAATAAATTATAAACCGCGTATTCGGCGGGTCACAAGATACACAGCGTAAACTTAGAAACTGAACAATTATAAACCGCGTATTCGGCGGGTCACTTTTTTATACATTCATTTAAGAATGCGCTCATATTATAAACCGCGTATTCGGCGGGTCACGATTTATTAATAGATTTAAAAATATACCCATCATTATAAACCGCGTATTCGGCGGGTCACGAGTCTACTAACACGTTACTAAGCTCGCACAAATTATAAACCGCGTATTCGGCGGGTCACATCCTAAGTTGGAGCTAAATTATGCTCTTGTTATTATAAACCGCGTATTCGGCGGGTCACGTGTATCTAACTTCGCCGTTTATTCGTTTGTCATTATAAACCGCGTATTCGGCGGGTCACATTAAGGTTATTTATTTAATGAGCAGTAGTTTATTATAAACCGCGTATTCGGCGGGTCACGAATGCTTTTGTCCGTCTTTTTCCCATTGTTCATTATAAACCGCGTATTCGGCGGGTCACCACACTACCAGTAATGGAGTTTAACTCCTTACATTATAAACCGCGTATTCGGCGGGTCACAACTCATTCTTATTTTATGCTTTACTACGGCAATTATAAACCGCGTATTCGGCGGGTCACAATTAGAGAAGCAAGGCCAGGAGTTGCTAGATATTATAAACCGCGTATTCGGCGGGTCACCAATCTTTAGCGAGAGAGAGCGACACACTAAAATTATAAACCGCGTATTCGGCGGGTCACAACGCGCGATACTCCATCTATATATGCAAATAATTATAAACCGCGTATTCGGCGGGTCACACTTGCTTAAGAAGTTTATTGTTTTAGTTATGATTATAAACCGCGTATTCGGCGGGTCACTTTTTAATCCGCTCAAACGTTTCATCATTCGCATTATAAACCGCGTATTCGGCGGGTCACAATCAGCAATGATAGCTGATAGCTACGGAAACATTATAAACCGCGTATTCGGCGGGTCACATGAGGATGGAGTTTATGCCACTAGCACTTTTATTATAAACCGCGTATTCGGCGGGTCACGTTTGTCTCTTGTCAAGTTAACAAAAGTGTGTATTATAAACCGCGTATTCGGCGGGTCACGATTTATATAAAGGTGACTGTTTAGAGGTTATATTATAAACCGCGTATTCGGCGGGTCACATTGGAGTAACATATTCTTTGGAGATGTCTTAATTATAAACCGCGTATTCGGCGGGTCACTTATGCGGAGGAGTACGAAGATGACGACGCATATTATAAACCGCGTATTCGGCGGGTCACATTTAGTAAGTATCAATATCGGAGCGCTGAGGATTATAAACCGCGTATTCGGCGGGTCACATATCTTCTTCCATATAAGACACTTTTTGTAAATTATAAACCGCGTATTCGGCGGGTCACAAAGAAGTGACTCGTTTAGATGCGCTCTGGGGATTATAAACCGCGTATTCGGCGGGTCACTTGAAACAGAGAAAAAGGAGCTTACAAATCATATTATAAACCGCGTATTCGGCGGGTCACATATTACACCGTACCCCGCGCCGTCTCGATTAATTATAAACCGCGTATTCGGCGGGTCACAATGGAGCTATCGCAGACAATGAAGCTCATGCATTATAAACCGCGTATTCGGCGGGTCACACGATACAGAAGTATATAGTTGACTATAGAATATTATAAACCGCGTATTCGGCGGGTCACAAGTTAAATATACGACTATGCTAACGGCTCGTATTATAAACCGCGTATTCGGCGGGTCACAAACAGCAAGAACAATGCGTGGTTAGAGTTTAATTATAAACCGCGTATTCGGCGGGTCACATCTTAGCTTTGTATTCATCTGTATGTTTAACATTATAAACCGCGTATTCGGCGGGTCACTAGGTCAGTATAGCTTAGGTTAGCATAGCGTAATTATAAACCGCGTATTCGGCGGGTCACGAATGATTATAGATAACAGTTGGAATTGATAAATTATAAACCGCGTATTCGGCGGGTCACTATTTGATGGTTAAAGTTAAGTGATGGTTCAAATTATAAACCGCGTATTCGGCGGGTCACGAGTATCATTCACGGGAGTATCGTTCACGGGTATTATAAACCGCGTATTCGGCGGGTCACATAGCTATTTAGATATTATGCAAGAGTTGTATATTATAAACCGCGTATTCGGCGGGTCACTATAAAAATTACGATTATATAGATAATTTCGAATTATAAACCGCGTATTCGGCGGGTCACGGTGGCGAATCAGTCACGGGCGAATCAGTCACATTATAAACCGCGTATTCGGCGGGTCACTTGTGAGCTGTGCAGAAGTTGGAGCAGTTATAATTATAAACCGCGTATTCGGCGGGTCACAATGCAAAGAAGAAATATTTTTATGACACCATATTATAAACCGCGTATTCGGCGGGTCACTAATAGAATTGCAGCGGAAAGCCGTTCTAATGATTATAAACCGCGTATTCGGCGGGTCACTAGACATTTTTCTTTTAAATTACCGACTAGGAGGGTACTACACTATGTTTTTTAAAATTATACCTTTATTTTCTTGATAGTTGAAATCTCCCGTTATTTTCGCCCTTTTATTCAACAAAGAAAAAAAAGGCTAAAAAATAACCATGGGCAAGCTCGACTCTAAGATTGAGTTAGCTGATGTGCCTGAAAATCCAAAATTATTAAATTTGTTGATATCAAAAGCAAAGTCTACATTTTGTTTTTCAACAAAAAAAGAGATTTTATTGTTATTACTTTTTGATTCATATTTTACAAAAGGTAAATGTCTTTCCTTGTTTTCTTTTTGAGTATTTATTTTATGAACAATTTCATCTGGCGACATACTTTTTGACATTTTAAATATTTCCCCATCAGCTCTTTTGATTGCTCTTTTAACTTTAGATAAAGATGTCTTATATCGACTTTTATTGAACTTAAGAGCATATTGTGGATATTTTTCAATGTTAATTATTTCTACTGTTTTGAAATCTTTACAGTAGTTTGAGACAACATTAAAAAGCTTTTCATTTATTTTAAATAATTTTTGAATATCTTCTTTTTTTTGAGTAAAAATTTGCATGGTTCTGCCTAAGCTATCTTCTGTTATTTCTGGAAAGCCTATGGCATACTTAAAATTGTCTCCGCAAAGATACTGTTTTCCATGTAATTCTTCAAATATTATGTTGATTATAAAATTATCAGGACGATGGATTTCTTTTGTATTTTCACTTCCTTCATGCTGCGCATGAGGGAGTGTTATTTGAAAACAGTACATATTTTATTTCTCTTTATCGCTTGCTTCGTTAAATAGACCACCGCGAATAAGCATACCAATTATAAAGACTTTGTCTTGTGTTGTAAATTCACTTTCAGGCTTAAATAACCAATCGCTATATAAGCTCAAAAGATTCTTTCCAGACTTTCTATAAGCTTCTCGTGTTGTTGCGTCGCTACCGCTTGGCTCAATTGCAATTACCGTATATTCACCTGCTCCATCTTGCAATAAATCGAATCTTCGCAATGAATTATTAATTTTTTCAGAAGTTATCCCTACATAGCCTCTTGAATCATAAGTTGCGTTTTTTCTGCTGAATGGAAGTTTAAAAAATCTTCTTCCAATTTTAGACTTCTTATCATCACCTGTTTTTTCTTCATTTGGATTGAAAATTTGTGATGGAAATACTTCTCCTCCATGAATGAGCTTGAATTCACCCTCGACATCAATATTTATAGGAGAAGTTTCACCTAGTAGAGCCTTTTTGATACTTTGAGCAAGTTGCTCGATTTTATCACTATATTCATCAAGTGGATTTTTAAATCCTGCTTCTATTTGCAATGGAGAAAGGACTGGATATATTGACATATTGTGAGCGTCATCCACTTCAATAGTTATGTCCTTTACTTTTACGGTTGTTTTTACTGCTGACGCACTAATTCTGTTTCTCCATCCCCACGATGCATTAATTATATTATAGGCATAATATTTTGAAACTAAATCAAGCGATTCATCCTTAAGAAGCTCTTGATTTCTTTTTTCAATCAGTCTTTTCTTTTCAGAGCTGTCGCTCATTTCTGGACTTATAGATATTGGTAGAACCGTTATTTGAAATTTAACTTTTAAAATATCATTGCCTGTGTTTAGTTTAGCCATTTCGATAACTGATAAATTACCAACACCGTCGCTTTTCTCAACTTCTCCAGCTTTTTTACTTTTACTTGCGGGTTGACTCGTTCTCATGCCGTGAACATATGCTGATATATAGCTATCATCCATGTTGTGCATTGATGCGTCGCTGATTTGAACTGCTCTTCTGAAGCTTAATACGCTGCCTAGTGTTTGTGTGCTTTCTTTTACTTTTGCCATTATTTTATTTCCTTTGTTGTTTAAAAGTGATATATTCATCATTTACGCTTAGAGACCATCCGTTATTATCAAGAGTTGTTCCCACCTCATTGTCGTTGTAAGCTTTTTTGAAAATCTTAAATTCCACTAGCCCTATTATAGGTTCTGCAAATTGATGTTCATAGTCAAATCTCACATTATTCCTTTTTGTTGAATCTTCTATTGGGGAGTAACCTATCAAAGTTGGCGTTATCCATCCTTTTTTTTCTTTGCTTGGACTAAGGCAATAAAGAAATTGTTTTAGGTATTCGCCACTGTCATCTTTGTATTCGATTTCGCTTTCATATTCATTTTGTATATATCCTTTTGGTGTGCTTAAAAGTAATAATTTTTCATCAGACAAAGAGGACAATTTTATTTCAATTGAATCTTTTAAGATAAAACCACTATTGAAACTCATCGATGTTATTGACTTCTGTAAATCATCTGCAATACCCTCTAAATCATCTGCCTCTATTTTAAATATTATTGAAAAATCAATATCACACCTTGGCATATCCACTAAAGTGGCACCTCTTCCAATTTGCTTTGAAGATGTTCTTTGTATGTCAAAAACCCCGCCAATCTCTCTATTTTCAAATCTGTGAACAATAGGCAAGATCGTTTCGTTCACAAGCGATATATTATTTTTAAGACACAGAGAGTGAATAAATCCCCAGTATGTAAAAAGTGATGGCGTTCCATATGTTATGTATGAATTAACCGCACTTACTCCTCTAGCTTTGAGTGATAATCTTACGACTACTCCTGCCATAGTTGAACTCCTTCTAAATTTGAGTAGATTTTATAAATAGATTTTCTACTAATTGGCTTCTCATAGGCATCAACTAAAAAATCAATAAATATCTCTGGTAAATCCGCTTCGTATAATGCATCTTTTTGTATCGCTTCTTCATCTTTTATAGCTGAAAGAAAAGCTTTAAAGAGATATTTATTTAAGCCCTCAAGCTGGTTCTTCTCTCGTCTGTTCGTATTATATGATGGATCAAAAAGCGTGTCGAGAAGAGCAAAAAGTTCTCTTAATTTTGCTTTAAAATTATCATTTTTGTATGATAAGTTGCTTAGAGTTTTTCTAAAAAATTGATATGAATCATTATTGAATGAAAACAATTTTGCTTTTTCATAATCGTAGCTTGGAGCCTCACTTAAGAGTATTCCATTTTTTGACGATGGCGCCAATAGACTCATATTATATTGCTTTGAATTATGAATTTGCCAAATTGCTTTTTTTACAAATGGTAACTTCTTGATTTCAAGACTTAGTTCTTCAATTTGCTCTTTTAACTGTTCAATAGTTTCAAAGTTTTCATCTTTTATTTTTGAGAGTCGCTCTTTAAGTAATTTTACTTGTTTAGTTAGCTCTTGCCTCTTCGTAAAAGAGTTATTAGCTATTTCTCTATTCACTTCAATTAATTTTGAAATCATCCCAACGCTTTGAGCTGGCGATATTGCTATATATGTACCATTTTTAGGTATCAGTATTTGAGAAGTATAGCTTTTAGAAAGTTTCGGAGATGAATCTATTTTGCACCCCTTGTACCATGTTTCGAGTGCATTTATAACATTCTTGGAGTGCTCATTCAAGAAACTTTCATTGTATTCCTGCTTTAAATACTTGCCATCATTGAGTATCAACTGTTTTATGGCTTTATAGTATTGTGAATTTGCGGAGTTTCCGCTAAAGTCTATAAGTTCTTCATTGTTGAGAATTGATGAGCTTATAGTGCCATTTATGACGCCAATTTTTGCTTTCTTAAATGGATACTTCGTTTGAGATGAAGCATTAAATATCTTGTCACTATAGTAACAAATATCTTTAATGCTTTTATCTAACATGGCTTCTTTAAAATCAACATATAAACTTTCACTTTTTAAAATAAGTGGAAAATCAGGTACTATTTCTCTGATTAGTTTTTTCTCATCTGCTGAATAATCATGTTTAATATTATTGTCAATGTTGTTTAATAATAAAGACAGTAGTTTGGCTTTCACTAGATTTCTCCTTTTTTTGACGTAGGGCAGTATGACATAACAAAACTTATTATAATATAATCATAAAAACAAAAAAATGGAGCAAATGATGTTAGAGCATATACAAATACCATTGTCTAAAAGAGGATATATATTTTTATTGGAACATTCAAGAATCAAAGTAACGGGGGGAGTATTAGTTTATTTAAAATCAGAAAGTGGTGTTTATAAGTCATACAACATTCCTAATCTCAACACATCACTCTTAATGATAGGAGAAGGTTCTTCTATAACAAGGGATGCAGTCGCTATGCTTGGAGATAGCAACACATTATTAATGTTTGTAGGCGGAAAGGGTTTGCCTTTGCATGGGGTAAGCGATTTATCTTTTAACATAATCTCCCCTTCCGTGGAGTATCGTCCCACTAAATATATGCAAAGCTGGGCTCAAATATTTTTTGATGAAACAAAAAGATTGAAAGTCGCTAAAATTTTTATGAGACTTAGAATTGAAAACATAGAATACTTTTTCAATAAAACAACAGAGATTCAAGAGATGGGGATAAATAGTTCATCTATTGATAATATTGCTATTGAATTTAAAAGTGATGTTGAGAAGGCTAAGAGTACTGAAGAGTTGTTGTTAGCTGAGGCTAGATTTACAAAAAAGTTATATGCTTTTTTTGCAAGAACTATAAAGTTAGCAGAGTTTACAAGAAAACACGGTGTAGACTCTTGTGATAATGATATGGATATTGTGAACAATTATTTAGACCATGGAAATTATTTATGTTATGGATTAGCTTCCGTTAGCCTGCATGGGCTAGGGATATCTTACGCATTTCCTGTACTGCACGGTAAAACAAGAAGGGGTGCGCTTGTATTTGACGTAGCGGATTTAGTTAAAGATTCTATTTGTCTGCCTTTAGCTTTTTATTGTGCTATAAATGGAAATAGCGATAGTGAATTTAGAGAGAAATTGATGTTTAATATTAACTCTTTTAAAGTTTTGGACCTACTATTCAAACAAATTGAATCTAGCATCGAAGAGTCTTTCGATGCATAAAGTAATTGTCGTTTCAAGATGCATACATAAGGCACTTAAAAACACGAGGTCCATTGTAGATAAATATGGGATAAGAATATCAGATAAGAGCTGGAGTATTGATTTAACTCAGGAGGGTTTAGATGATTTAGTCAAAAATCTCAGGAAATCTGCTAGAAAAAACAGTGCTATCGCTATATATTTTTTAAAAAATTCGAAGATGAGAATATACATAATTATTGGGAAAAGGGAAGAGTTTGGAGCTGATGGCTCATGCCCCATTGAAACAACAAAAAGAAAAAATATTTATTTCGAAAATGGTATAAAATACACTAAACTCTTAGAATATAAAAAGATAATGGAGTATGTTGGTTTTGCGCATGACATTGGTAAAGTAAGCGAAAATTTTCAAAAGTTATTAAGAACCGAAAAAGGCAAAAACAGAGATATTTTTAGACATGAGCTATTGTCTTCTTTTAATATTTTAGAATTAAGCAGTGACGAAATGATGGGTGCTTTTAAGGGGAAAAATTTTCCACTAAAGAAAAAAAACAACTCTCAACTTTTCTTCATAAACGCAATCATCGCCACTCATCACAAAATATTTTCACCTAAGGAAAATGATTCTACTTCAATCTCATTAGATAGACATATCGTTAATTTCTCCCCAACCGCTACAGAAATAAAAAATCTCTCAAAGCATAAAAAGCATAAAAGTTATAAAAAAATAGAAGACAAACTTGCTCTTTTAAAAGAAGCAATTATAAATACTGACATTATATTAAAAACGCCCCATTATTTTTATTTCAGGCTAGCCCTAATGCTTGCCGACCATTATATTTCTTCAAAGAAAAATGAAGATTATGAAATCCCAAAAGGTGAGCTTTTAGCTAAATCAAAATCACAAGGCAATGAAACACTCTATAATCATTTATATGGTGTTTCTAAAATGGCTTCTTATATTATTGAAGATTTAACAAGCGTTAAAAAGAAATTTTTTCACTTGCAAAAAGAGGAGTTAAGTAATGTTTTAACACAATCTAGAGGTAGATTTGTCTGGCAAAATAAATCAGTCAAGATGGCTGTGAGCAACAAAGGCTATGGGAATTTTATTTTACTAAGTTCGTCAACTGGAAGCGGTAAAACAAAAACGGCGTTAAGATTAGCAACTGAACTCGCTGGTGAAGAGGGCTTAAGATTAAATGTTGCGTTAGGTCTTAGGACGCTAACTTTACAGACGTCAAAATCGTATCAAAAGATGTTAGGCATTCCGTCTGATTATATAGCAACATTGATTGGTTCAATTCAAACAAAAAAAATAGATTCAATATATGAGGGGGAAGATGACGAAAAAGAGACTTATAATATGGATGGTGGAATTAGTGACGATGAGAATATTCCTAAATATATAAAAAATGAAGCAAGAAATATTTCTCAAAAGAAAATGTTGTATACACCTATTGTGGTATCAACAATTGACTACTTAATCGGTGCTTCTCTTTGGGCTACTTCAAAACATATCGCTTCAACAATAAGACTTATTAACTCTGATTTAATACTTGATGAAGTTGATATGTATGGGACTGAAGACATAAAGTCAATTCAAAGACTTGTATATTTAACTGGGCTATTCGGGCGAAACATAATTATCACAACGGCTACCGCTATGCCTGCTATTGTTGAAGCGATTTATAAATCTTATAAACAAGGTTTTAATGATTTTATGGAGTATTCATCTGATAATAAAAACTTAAAGGTTCATTTATTGTCTGATTATCATAATGATTCATTTGAGTCTAATAAGATAGAAGATGATTTAAATAATATTTTAACATACAGCAAAAAAAATGCTTTTCTGATTGAAGAAAATCATTTCAAAGAAAAATACAATAAAGCGGAGATAAAAGATATTAATACTGAAAATATCACCAATTACATTTTAGAACTACATAACTCGAATGCAATTAAATTTAGAAACATAAAAACATCTATTGGAGTCGTGAGAATTAAATATACCAAAAATGCTTTCGATGTTTACAAAAAACTGCAAAATGAGGCTGAAACATTATTAAGTGATGGAGTGCAACTTAACATAGTATTTTATCATGCGCGGTTATTACTTAGTGTTCGCTCTTTCATAGAACATTCTTTAGACGAGGCATTGCTAAGAGATAAGGATGAGGATCCATACTTAGTCTCAAAACTATTTAGTGAGGCTTATAATAAAAAAAATGAAAATATTACAGACATAATAACGGTAGTCGTTGTCACTCCCGTTGAAGAGGTTGGAAGAGACCACGATTTTGATTGGGCTATAATTGAACCTACGTCATCCCGCAGCATTGTCCAGATGGTGGGTCGTGTAAATAGGCATAGAAAAATCCCCGTAAGCGATACAAATATTTTAATAATGAATTCAACGATTGATGGAAAGTATGATTATATTGCGAATACAGATTGTATTGATAAAATATATCCACAAATTCAAGATAATTTATCTGCTTCAACTATTCTAAATCCGTTTGAGAATGTAAATAGTCTCCCTTTTTTTGAAAACAATATTATAAACGCCAACTTGAAAAATTATACTGAATTTTATAAGACTCCTTACAATGAAAGTTGCTTAACTCAATGGAGAAAAAGCAAGGAAAAAAATGTGTTTTGCTATGATGTTGACGAAAATAAGCTCAAAGGTTATTTCTATGATGTTGAGAAAAAAAAGAGCTATGTAGTAGAAAGTGTAAAAATGCAAATAAGTGAAGTGATAGACACTAGGTTTAATTTCATTCATAGTGAAAATTTTAATGAAATAATTGAGGACATAAGAAGTCGACTCAATGTAAGTAAAGATACATTCACAAAAGAGTATATGCAAGTGGAACACTACAAGAAAGAAGGGTTTAATTTTTCTGAAGTTTTTGGTATAATTTAGCCAATATTACGCGGGCTTTCATCTTAAGTGCTGTAACTTTTGAGCGAGGGTTGACGAAATAAGCGCTAAATAAAAAGATTAAATAGTGATGATTTTTTTGCTTCTTAAAATCCATACGGCTGCGATACCGATTACAATGCCGACGCTATCCGCAAAAACGTCAAGCGTTGAAAAATCGCTTCTTCCCGTCAAGTCCTGGACAATCTCTATCTGTAGTCCAAACGCGATTAAGTACATACTTTTCACAGTTAGACTAAGATTGCCGTAGGAAAAAGAGAGTAATCCGTATAGTACGAAAAAAGCGAAAAAATGATTCGCTTTGTCCCAAACGCTTTCTACTAGTTTGATGTGAACAGTTGTCGTCGTCGCCAAAAACTCTATCGTTAGCAAACATATTAGCAGATAAATTTTAAAACTATTTTCGTTAAATAGCATTTGTTTCATGCATCGCCTCATTTATTTTATGTGTAACTTCCTCATTCCAAAGTAGTTCTTTATGCGTCAAATCGTCGAATTCTTTATAGTAAACTAAATTTTTTACGCTTTTTTTCAGCTCTCTAGAATTTTGAATATATGTCGTTTCGTCACTTTTACTGACAAATAGATAAGTGGCGGTTTCAATGTTTTGTACGTATTGCGACGTTCTGAATTTGTATCTCAATATCTTCGAGTAGTTAATCAGAGGGAAAAAAGCTTTACCTTGCAACTTAGATTTTGCCAGCGAAGCGATGGAATCAAACGCTCCAATTAAAAAAAGCGCTTTCGCTTTGTGTTTCGTCGCCACGTAAGAAGCTATGTTTGAGCCTAAAGAAAAGCCCAACAGATAAAAATCTCCGTAATTCTTCTGAACCAACTCCGCAATTTTAAGCCCATCGCTCAGTAAATTTTTTTCATTCGCCCTACCCTCGCTTCGTCCATAAGAGCGGTAATTAAAAGCGATTACCCTTACGTCTAGATAAGCGTGGGAGAGTTTTTTTATAATTCCGACGCAATCATGGCTTCGTCCCACAAAAACGAGAAGAGTCGAAGAACTGTTTTTTGGCTCGTAAACGACGCCCTCAAGCTCCACTCCGTCATCAGTTTGTACGCTAAGAATCTCGCACTCGTCGCAAATCTCTTCATCGCGACGAAAGGTTGGAGAAAAAATCATAAAATACTGCAACTGGTAAAAAGCGAATATAAAAATTAAAATTGTAAACGCCAAAAAAGCTATATATATCATGAGCCGAATTATAGTATACTTCCATCAATAATTATAGGATTTTAAATGCAAGTATTCGGAAAATATTCAACAAACTTTGATATGGACTACCTCGTAGAACATTATATCTACATGAACGAGAACGAAGATGAAAAAATTACGGTAGACGATGTAAACAATATGCTCAAAAATAAGCGTAAAACGGTAGCGGGAACCATATTTTTATTTAATCCTGAAAGTAGTCCAATTGGCTACAAAATGAGCCGTTTTCTAAAAGCGGACGGCTTCGACAAATATGACGAAATTGTGGCTATCAATGAAACCCCGCAAGCTTACGTACTAAACGCGGGGCTAAAACAACACTATAAAGGCAAGTTGGTTGAGATAAAATATCTTTTCAACTACAACAGAGAAAATATCGAACCAACGCCGATTATGGAAGAGTTTGACGCCGATTTGGATAAATTCACTTCGGGGCAGCTCACTCGTTATGACAAGAAACTCAACTACGTAAATTTATCCGACCTTCGATTTAGTGGCAAGTTTGTATTTTTTGGCATGGGACACAAGTACGATAGACATCATAAAGCGATAATCGCGTACGCCAGAGGATTGGCCGCGCATGTTCACAAACTAGACAAGACGGTAGTTTTTATGTATGATAAGAATTATAGCCTTGAGGAGAGCGTTGAGAGAGCGTATTTCTTATCGCCGTTCGCTACGGGAAAAGCTAGAGAGCTTAGAGGCAATGGATTTAAAGCGATTTTTAAAACAAATCCTCCCGAAGTTTGTAAACTATAGTTTATTCTCTTTTGGAGGATTCAAACTCGCCGTATCCTTTTTTAGATTGTACTTTTTTAGATAAAATCTGGACGCTCTGAGTGATGTCTCCCTCCGCGATATGATAATGTTCATGCAGTTTTTCTAACGACTCGTCTATCTTTTGAGATAAAAAATCACCCAAAGAGTTTATTTGACTTTTCATGATCTCTATCTTTTCATCTTTGGACGTGGCCATCTCGCTGGAGATTAGACTTAACTTCATTTGAGACTTGTTGTAGTCTGATTTCATCATTTCTATGTCCGTTATCAAACTTCTTACATCCATTTGAACGTCATGAAGTCCGCTGTTTTGTTTCTGCATTTCATCCATTTTTTTGGACGAGAGTATCATCTGTTTCATGATAAGCTCACTTTTATTTCTTATGCCATCCAATCTGTTGTCGCTCTCTTCAAGCGACGTCTCCACTGCTTCCGCATGAGATTTAAGGTTTATTATTTGATTCTCAAATGATTTCGTGACACCTGAGAGTTGTTCTAAAGTATGCTTTATTATTGATTTAGCTATCTCATCCGATATGTTTTTCATACCATTTAGTTTAGTTCTCAACTCTTCAATTTCACTAGAAACGTCAACTCTAGCGTTAGCTTCTTTGTTTAAAATAATTTTTATTTGATTGTAATGATCTTGTTCCGCGACTCTTAAAATATCTATATGTTTATGCACCATATTATCGAGTTCTGGCAATTGTTCATCCGTAAAATAGTCAAAACTTTTAGACACTTCTTTATGCCAAGACTCCATATCGTCAAATTTTACATAAAATTTTTCTTGATTAACTTTTATGGATTCAAGCGCTTTTATGTCGTCTTTAAACTTTTTTCTCACCTCTTCTTGCACTCTTTTGTCTTCTTGTTGAGATGCCTCGACTCTATTTTGCAACTCTGACATAAAGTCTTTAAGATCGGTTATCTCACTCACTAAGACTCTTAAAAAATCATCTTGAGCTCTCGAGTTTTCCGATTGTTGCGTTTGATGGAGTATGTTCATCACTATATAGAGCAAAAGCGCTACGAGCATCGGAAAAAACGATTCTCTTAAAAGTAAAATGGTGTCCGTCGTATTGGGATTTATAATAAAATGCACTACGGAGCTTATTGCGCCTATCCCTATCATAAGTGGCGCGTAGTTGATTTTATTTGGTAGTTTTAAAATCGAAATTTGTCGTAAAAACAAAATTGCCATAAATGCAAAAGCCAATATTAAATCATTTGCGTACATAATAAATCCTTAATTATACATATTCACATCAGGATATTCTATCATAAAAATTTATAAAACTATGCTTAAAACCTCTTTCGGATGCTTTATGACGACCTCATGCGTAGCGTGCGGAGAAAAACCCCAAGTGGCGAAAATGGACTTTATGCTCGCGCTCGACGCGCTTTGCATGTCTTTGGAGTTGTCGCCTATCATCCAAGCGCTATCTTTGTCTTTGTCGTAACTGTAAAATCGAAGTATCTCAAAAAGCATTTGCGGGTCCGGTTTTGAAGCGCTCACTTTGTCCGCGCCTATGATGACGTCAAAAAGTTCCGCAACGCCCAAGTGAGTCAACATGATACGCGCGAATTGCGTTGGCGCGTTTGTGGCGACCGAAAGCTTCACTGCCTCTCTTTTAAGCGTTTCGAGCATCTCTTTTATTCCATCGTAAAGATATGGATTTTGAGTGCATTGCGTTTTGTAATGCTCTTCAAATAAAACGTAATCTCTCTTCTCATAAATTTGAGTGTCGTAAAAAAGTTTAGGCAAGTTTCTCACTTCCATGTTGATGGCTTCGACGATAAACGCCTCGCTTAGAGGAGCCAAAGCGTGGTTTATCTCTCTTACATGGTTTATGGATATGGTAATGTCTTTTTTAGAATCTATCAGCGTTCCATCCATGTCAAATATGGCTATTTTCATCTCTCTTGATTCACTTCATCTTCTCATATATTTCACAAAGGGCGTCCACGAACAACTCGCTGTCGTTGGGACAAGAGCAGACCCTATACTCTTTAAAACCCAACTCTTCCGCAATTTCTCTATACTCTATGTCAAGTTCGAAATTTGTTTCAGAGTTGTCTATGGTAAACGCTATGGGGAAAATAACCACTCCCCTATTTCGAACTGTTTTTAGTTTATCTTCCAAAGATGGTTTTAACCACGCGAGAGGTCCAACTTTTGATTGGTACGCCAAATGAACGTCATGAAAACCCATGTTTTCACTCTTCATCATGCCTTTTAAAATCTCGATGTGGCGTTTGATATGTTTTTCATAAACGTCGCCAGCGTCGACTATCTTTTGAGGCAAGCCATGTGCTGAAAAAATAATGTCGAAATCGTTGTAGTCGGATGAACCCATCTTCTCTTTTATTCTTTGCAAAATCGCTTTGTTGTAGCTTTCGTTTTGAAAAAAATGTTTTATCTCCACTAAAAGCGCGTCGCCACCCTTGTCATGATAACACTCTTCGAAATCTTCCAAAGAGGATTTCGTCGTCGTAGTCGAGTACTGAGGATAAAGAGGAATGAGATATATCTTGTCTACGTTTTCATCCTTCAACTTCTCTATGACCTCGCAAGCGAAAGGGGGAGTGTAGCGCATGACGAAATCGACTATGAACTTATCTCCAAGTCGCGCTTGGAGTTTCGCCACGAGGTTTTTTGTATGCCCCACTATGGGCGACTTTCCACCAAGCTGACGATATATCTCTTGCGAACTCTCCGCTCGATTAAATACAATCAAACCGCCAACCATTTTTCTCACCAAATCGCTTTTCATGGTAAGTATGTTCTTGTCCGCGAACATGTTTTTTAAAAACATCTCCACTTCATGCAGGTTGTTTGGTCCACCCATGTTTAACAGTATTATCGCTTCTTTAGCGTTTGACATTAAATTTCTCCGCGCTTTTAATCTTATCATGCAAATATTCAGGCGCGATATCCGCCCCATTTCCCCAAACCAATGTTTTATGAACTTGAAATTTTTTAAACTCATCCACCTGTTTTAATGGTTCAAAAAATGGATGTTTTTTTGACATGATGTAATCCTTTAAATCAACTATTTTTTCTAACCCGTCATTAAATAGAAGTTTCACCCTAAACTCGTTTATGTAATCCGCTTTTGTTATGTTTAATATCATTTTTTAATCTCCTAATCTAAAGGTGGAACTTTTTCAAAAACTTCATCATTTTGAATATGTCTTAATTGCTCATTGCTAGGATACGCTTTTGTTTCAATAATCATTTTAAAACTAGGAGCAAACATATCTTCCATTTCTGATTGATGATCTTCAAAATAATTTTCTTTACCTTCTACTGTAATACGATTAAAATCTCTTTTGGAAGCTATCCCGTCAAGATAAAATTGAGATACATAATGATGTTTTCTCTTCAAATCTTTTCCTTTTGTTTTCAACTTATATAAATAGCCAACCAAACGACGACCTGTTTAGTTTTCAGTAGAGTATGCTCTTTGTTCGCTTCTATAAAGAGGCTGTCACCCTTCTTTAATTTGTGAATTATACCATCCATTTCTAACTTTGCGCACCCCTGTAAAACGATGACCCACTCATCGACGTCTTGCCTAAAGGTTTGTGGCGTTTTAAGCGTGTTACTCACTATCCTCTTAACGCTGACATTCTTATGTTGAAGCATTGTTTTAAATTTTTCATCGTCTACATCAGGAAGATTGAAATCATAAATGTTTTCCATGATTCAATTATCTCATAATCTCAGGTTTAGGAGTGGAATTTTCATCATAACACTCTATTGCCGTTCCCCTTGCATTTTCTAAAATAGCCTTTTTGACTTCTGGATAATCTTTGAAAATTTGAATCCACATAGAAAAAAAGCCATTGCATGACCTGGCTGTTTGGCTAATCATGGCGTCATTTTCCGAAAGTTCTAAAAAGTCATTTAACGCTTCTTTCGCCTCTTGCCAAGATCTTTGTCTTGCCCACGCTCTGTCATCCGTCATGTTTGAAGTATCTAGTTTTCTATTTAATTGAACCAAACCAAAGGTGGCGCTCGCCAATTTTTCAATGTCTGGCGATAGATTCTCTCTTACTTTCACATTGTTTTCAAAATACTCGTACAAAAATGAAGTATTATGAGTATCTGGAAAAACATAGCCTTCTCTATCAATATTCTTGTTTGATTTGATAATGTTGCAACTTTTGCAAGCGAGTAAAAAATTGCTCCATTCGTTTTCTAAAGTGTCATCATGCTTTTTGGGAACCACATGCTCTATGTCGACTTGATTGTCTATTGGCATTTCACAATAGGAACAATACGCGCCCAAAGCATTTTTCAAATCATCTTTCGCTTGTTTATATGAAGTGTAAACTTTGTCAGTTCCATCTTCTTTTTTTGGCACTGAGCCTCTGTTGACCGGTCTCATAACTTACTTTCAGTGATGAGTCTTTTTCTCTCTAAAAACGCGACATAAGCCATGTTGTCATCATATATTGCCGAGACTTCATCCAATCGCATCTTTATATGTTCCACTTCTTCTTGTGAAATTCCACCTTTTTCTAAAAGCTCCAACTTGTCAAAATACTCTTTTGCTACTTCTAACATCTCTATTTTTCTAGCGCTCATTTGAGGTGTTTGAATATCTTGAATATCTTGGGATATGTCTTCGATGCTCAATTGCGTAGCGTTAACGGATAAAGCTTCATTTGACTCATCAAGCTTAATGATGCTTCCGCTTGTTTGGGTTTGTATTATAAAGGGGGAATGCGAAGTGGCTATAAACTGCACTTTAGGAAATAGTTTGGTAAGAATATCCACAACCTCTTTTTGCCACTTGGGATGAAGATGTAAATCAATCTCATCAATCAAAACGACGCCTGACGTTTTTTCAGTTACACTCAATCCTAATGTTGGATTTAAAATAGCCATCCGATAGGCTATATCAGAAACCATACCTATGATATTTCTGTATCCATCACTTAAATTTGAAATTTTTTCTCTTTTTTCTTCATCTTTATATTTTATCTCTAAATCACCTTCACGGTATATAAAAAGTTCAACGTCTTTTTTGGTAAGTATTGAAATCATTTTTTTAACAGTATTCCTGACCGCTTCTAAAATAGGAATCTCTTTTCGTAAATTAAAAGCATTCATTTCTTGCTTTTTAAACCAAGTTATAAAGTTTCTATAATTTGATTTTGCATTTAAACAATCTTTGTATCCATCATACCTTGTAAGATTTTCCATCGATGAACTTTTTTTATTTTCTTGTTCCCATAATCTGCCTGTACCGTGATAAGATATAATAGGTAAAATTTTACTATTATCTTTTTCAAATAAACGAACAAGTTCGAGGAGATTTTTACTCTCCTCTTTTGAAAGTTTTGTTGCTGTGTTCGCTCCCGCATTTTGCCTTATCCGTTTAATAAACACCTCTGTATTGTCTAGGCTACAAGTTCCATCAATAATAACAGGCGTATTGTATTTTACAGATATATTTTCATCTATATCAATTATGTCCAATTTAATGT
>ERZ889078.349-NODE-349-length-41773-cov-6.431301_pt1 | contig 41773 bp, 44 predicted proteins | sample MGYA00521266_ERZ889078 | MGnify/ENA primary metagenome ERZ889078 (study PRJEB32303, sample SAMEA104408618) | aquatic metagenome | biome: Brackish water; feature: Pelagic; material: water | place: Baltic Sea | collected 2014-06-16T06:34:00 | depth 76,534 m ... | reverse complement strand
ATGAACTGTTCCACTCCCTCGGAGCGCTTTGCCCGAACGCACCGGGCTCAGACGGATTCGGGCACAGCACCATCGCCAACGATGTGATGGCCGCCGGCGCCAACGGCACCGGCATCCGCCTCGACGAGGCCCGCAATTCATACTGGGGTCCCGGTGTTAAACCCGGCTGCACCAACATTGCTACCCATCCGCTCATGACCACCGCAGCAAACTGAAGCGCCCCGGGATCGGGGGCACATCAGAGCAGTCATCAAACCCGGGGCGCTTCACGGTCGAAAATCCGTCTTGCTGCGCGAGGTACATCAAGTGCTACCTCGCGCAACAGAACGGCCACAGGCCGTTCTGTTGCGCTTAGAAAAATGCTGAGGGGCGGGGCTCCGTCTTCAGCCCCTCCCTTACGGAAGGGGATTGAGCCAGCAAGACAGCTCAGAGCCGCCCAAGCATGAACTCGAGCATGTCGCCCACGAGTTCAGCGTCGACACCCCTGCGCTGGGGTTTCAGCTACCCGATTACGGTGACGACACCGAATAGAGCCCGCCTCCTAGACAGGGCGGACCTTTTCGGGTCTACCGGTCAAAGACGCCTTCGAGCTTGGTGTTCGAGGCTGCCTCGTCTCCTTCGAGAACACCGGCGTAATGACTGAGTAGCACCTCGGGGCTGTGGCCGAGACGTCGGGCCACCTCGCCAATCGGGATGCCGGCGCTGAGCATCGTCGTGGCTGCTGCGTGCCGCAGGTCGTAGAGCGTCCAGTTGGTGCCGCCGGGCCTCTGTGCACGCGCCCACGCCCTCGCCCAGTTGGTATGGTCAACCGGAAGGTTGCGTGGTGTAGCGACAAGCAGGCCGCTCTTGCGGTCACCGACATGGGTAGACAAGATGTCAACCAGTTGCGGTGCCAGCGGCACGACACGGTCGTTGCCCGTCTTGGTGACGTGGATGTGTTCGTCGACAGTACCAAAATCTCCACCGGCGTCTTTGACCGCCTGGTCGACGAGCAGTGACCCCCAGCCAGTTGCGGGCAACGTCAGCTTCGACACGTCAATCGCACGAGCTTCACCGGGACGAGTGCCAGCGTAGAAACAAACAGCTGCGAGGACGCTGTACCCCGCCGACTGCGCTGCGGTGTTGCGCAGCGACCCAATCAACGTGAGCGTCTGGTCGATGGAAGGGAGTGCGGTGGTGTCAACGATTTTGGACCGCTGCTTTGTCTTCGTGCGGAACCGTCGCACTGCTGGCCACGGCATCGACTCGATGTGCCCGGCATCAGCAGCGGCCCGCAGCAACGCCACGATGGTCGACCGTTGACGTGCCGCCGTCGTCGCCGCCATTGGCTGGCCGTCATCTTTAACCGTGACAGCGAGATTGATTTCATGGCAGCGGGTCGTGGTCATGTCACTGAGCCGGTCGCCGTGTTTCGCTAACCATGCCGGCATCTCGACCGTTGATGCTTGCGTGCTGTTCTCTGTCGTCTTTGACACCCGACCCGCAGTCAGCCACGCACGCACCTCGGCACGGGCAACGACTTCGGCGTCAACGGTCGCCGTCACTCCCGCTTTCGTGTGAGTGGCACCCACAAGCAAGCGAGCAAGTCCTTCAACCGTTGAGCGTCGGCTCTTTGGTTGCCACGTTGGCCAATTCTCGGTGAGCCACGTGTGGGCGTATTCAGCGAGGCTGACATCGGTGCGGTGCCAACTGTTGGGTTCGCCGGTTCGTTCGTCGAAGCGTTCGCCTTGCGAGTGCGCAGTGATGAGACGGCTGCGGTACTGGTCGGCGGGTGTCTTGAACGCAAACGACTTGGACTTGCGTTGAGTGCCGACTTGCCAGCGCACAACGTACGGCGACGGCACGCCCCGGTCAGTGCGGTCCTGGATCGCAAAGACACGAACGGTCATGCTGCTGAACCGGTGTCAGCGTCAGGGAGCTGGTCGAGCCATGCTTCAAAAACGTCGACAGCGACTCGCAGTGAGCCGTTCGGGAGCTTACGGAAGGCGGGTGCCCGTCCATCGAGGCGCCATTTGTCCATCGTGGAGCGGCTGACGTCAATCTCGGCGCACACGTCTGGCAGGGTCATAAAGCGTTTGTTGGTCATGGTGTTCTCCTCAGGTTGTGACGCGACGGTTGTTGCGTCGCTAGTCACGGTGCTGTGTCACTGTTCGCTGGCATTCGCCACCAACAAGCAGTTGATGCGTGAGTGGCACACACACATTGGTGGCTACATTGAGGAGCACATTTGGGAACCGCTGCGCACACACCTGGGAAGTCGCAGCAACCGTCAAGGACACGTCGCTGAACGGATGCCAAATCACCGGCGAACAACGGCGACCCCTCCGAGCTCAGTGGGACCACAGTGGGACCGAGTCACGTGAGACGCACCGGTGAGGTGTAAAACCCCTGGTCACAGAGTTGCGGGACGTTGAGTGCGTTCGCATTCGTAATGCGTAGGTCCCGAGTTCGACTCTCGGTCTGGGCTCCACAAAACATCTGCTCGACAGGTATTTCTCAGTGACTCAGCATCACGCTGGCTCAGCCGTTGTCGACGCTGATGGCGTCGGGATCAGGCATTTCACGAGCCGGGCCACTCGCCGTCGTTTCTACGTTGCCCATGATTGTCCTCCCGGTGCCAGCCACGACAAAAGTAGCCGCGCTTCGACACCGGATGAAGGTGGTCCTGCTTGCTCACTATCCGGTTGCTGACTATCCGGGCTCATCGCTTCAGCCGAGCCCGAGAACCTCGGGCAACCACTCGTCGAGACGTTCGGTTATGACGTCGGCGCTCTTTGCGAGCAGATGGCCATCGCCCGGCAGCATGACCACGTCGCCGTGACCGGCGATCGCCTGCACCATGTGGCTCGACTCAGCCGGCAAAATCTCGTCGCGGTCACCGTGAAAGAGCAACAGAGGTCGGCCAGCCAGCGCCATTGCCACTTCGCACCCCGCCGACTGTGTAGCGAATGTGACGACCCCGGCCACCGAACCGGCCATCACCACAGCAGCTCGAATCGCGACCGCGCCACCAAACGAATGCCCCATCACCACAACGCGTTCCGCACCAGCGTCGCGTGCCCACTCGACGCCACAGGCCAGATCGTGCGCACACAGATCGAGGTTGTTCGGTTCCCGGTAGCCGACTCGCAGCACTCGAACGCCGCGTTCGGCCCAACGATTACCCCACTGCTGGTACAGCCCGTGACCCGGCCCAAGCAGACCGCCCATTGCCCCTCCACACATCACGAGCGCCGCAGGTACCGGATCGCTCGGCTCATGCCACAGCACGCTGAGCAAGCCCCGCGATGTGTACACCTCGCGATGGCGAAGCGTGCCAGTGACCGCGACTTCATTCGTCGCCAATGCGTGGAGCGCTTCGAGCGCCGTCGGGTCGACGGGATCAGACGGTGAAGGCCCAGTGGTTTCCGACATCGCCGAAGTCTCGCGTGCGGTTCCAGACGGCGACGAAACGAATTGTGCCTTCCGTCACGTCTCGGGTAAGTGGGTGCTACTAACGTCGGCAGGAAGATGACAACCTCGACGACCGCCCTGGCTGCCCGCAGCGCCGCCAGCCCGAGTAAAGCTGTCGATCTCCGCGACCCCATCGACCGCGATCACGCGCTCCGCATCGGCAAAGCCTGGACCGAACTCCGCCGTGGCGCAGGCGCTGCAGCCCTGCGCGCCTACTACTTCGGCAAAGATGACCCACTCGAACAAGGCCAAATGGATGCGCTCGATCTTCTGACTCGGCGAGACCGCACGATGAAGGGCCTGGCGGACCGCCTCCGCATCGATCCGTCGACCGCCACCCGAGCCGTGCAACGCATCGTCAACGACGGCCTCGCCGAGCGATTCCCCTCACCCGACGACGGCCGGGTCGTCATGGTGCGCGCTACCGAAGATGGCCGTCGCCGTCACGCCAAAGCAGTCGACCGACGGGCGACAGCACTGATCAACATCGTGGAGTCGTTCGACCACGACGAACTCGCCACCCTGGCAAGCATGCTGGAACGGCTTTCCGATGCAGTCCACAATGTGGCCACCGCACTCGAGCACGAAGCCGACTGCCTGGACTGAGCGACCACAACCCACCCCGGCGGCCGAAGCCCCCGAACCGCTAGGGTCCGCCACAATGGCTGACCAGGCAGTGTTCGCAGATCAGGCAATGCAATACGCGCCACAGTTGTACTCGGCCGCGATGCGCATGACCCGGAACAAGGCGGACGCAGAAGATCTCGTACAAGAGGCCTACCTCAAGGGCTTCCGTAGTTTTCACACCTTCACTGATGGCACGAACCTTCGTGCCTGGTTGTTCCGCATCCTCACCAACACGTACATCAACAAGTACCGAGCAAAACAGCGACGCCCCGACGAGTCAGATCTCGGCGACATCGAAGACCTGTACCTCTACAAGCGCCTCGGCACCTTCGAGGACGCGTCGATTGGCCGTTCTGCCGAAGAGTCCTTGATGGAAATGCTTCCGGACGACGAGGTCAAGCGAGCGCTCGAAGAGCTCCCGGACAACTTCCGGTTGCCGGTAATCCTCGCCGACGTCGAAGGTTTCGCATACAAAGAGATCGCCGAAATGCTCGACATTCCGATCGGCACCGTGATGTCCAGACTCCACCGGGGAAGAAAGGCGATGCAGAAAGCGTTGCACTCATATGCCCTCGAACGTGGACTCGCCGATCCCGGGCCCGAACCCACCAACTCGAACACAGAAGGGCAGGAGAACTGATGGACGCATGCGACACCCTCGATTGCAGTCAGACGCTCAAGGAGCTCGACCTGTTCCTCGACTCCGAGCTGTCCGACGCAGCGCGCGAGGCGATCCGACACCACCTTGACGAATGCCCCGACTGCCTGAGCGCCTTCGATTTCCACGCCGAACTCAAGCAGGTCATCCAGAAGAAGTGCCAAGAAAACGAGATGCCAGCCGATCTGCTGTCGCGGATCGAGAAGTGCTTCGACACCGACTTCGACGGCGACGGCGTTATCGGCTGAAGGCCCAATACGCCATGACCGTGCCGTTCGCGACACGATCGAGAGGTGGAATCGACTGACACCCTCATCCTCCTGATCGCGCTCGCGTCGACGTGGGCGATGACCGGCCTGATTTGGACGATCCAGGTCGTCCACTATCCGATCTTTGATGCAATCGAACGCGGTGCCGACAGTGAGCTCTGGCGCCGATTCGCACACCGTCATACAGCCACGATCAGCTCCGTCGTCGGGCCGTTCATGTTTGCCGAAGGCGCCACCGGTATCTGGATCGTGGCGTCACCTCCGGCTGGAGTCGGCCGGGCACTCCCACTGGTTGCACTTGGCCTGATGGGCGTCGCCTATGGCGTCACCGCCCTCGTGTCGGCGCCACTTCACGGCCAGCTTGCACCCCGCTTCGACAGCGCGCTCCACGCGCGGCTGGTCCGCACCAACTGGGTCAGGGCAACCGCCTGGACTTTGCGGGCCATCGTGATGTGTGTCATCACATACGCCGCGGCCACCCGCCGGTGACAAGTCGCGAGAAGTGCGTTCGGGAATGCGCTGTCGCCGTCGAACGCTCGCTAACCTGCAGAAATGCTCGCAGCCGAGGTCTGGCACTGGTGGATTGGCGTTGCCTTGACAGGCGTCGCACTCTTTTTGGGTGTTGGCCTCATCGGCGCGTACTTCAAGACGGTGTCGTCGCAGAAGTATCCCGGCGGCAAGCGTCGCCGCCAGAACGACCTCTGACTCCAGTCCGATGCCCGTCGACCCCGGCTCCCTGCCGGTCGATCCGCTGGTCCCCGAACTCCTCGCCCATTGCGACTTTCCGCCAGCTGGCACCACTGTCACCTGCGCGCTCTCGGGCGGCCCAGATTCGTCGGCGTTAACCGCCCTCGCTGTTGCCGCCGGGCTCAACGTCACCGCCGTCCACGTCGACCACGGTCTCCGCGCTCATTCGTCTGACGATGCTGACGCCGCCCAGTCGATCGCCGGCGACCTCGGCATCTCCTGCCGGGTCGTTCGCGTCGACCTGCCCGACGGGCCGAACCTCGAAGCCCGCGCCCGCTCAGCCCGCCGCGCCGCAACCGGCACCGAGGCCCTCACCGGCCACACCGCTGACGACCAAGCCGAGACCGTGCTGCTCGCGCTCTTTCGCGGGAGCGGCGCCACCGGCCTCGCTGGCATCCGCCACGGACCGACCAAGCCGATCATCCGGCTCCGCCGAACAGACACTCACAGGCTCTGTCAGCGACTCGACCTTTCGGTCGTTCACGACGAGTCGAATGACGACCCAAGATTCCGACGCAACCGAATTCGTCACGAACTGCTGCCCCTGGTCGAGAACATCTTCGACCGTGACGTTGCGATGCTGATCGAGCGGGCCGCAGACCTCCTGCGCGACGACGACGTACTCCTCGACGAATTGGCGAATGCGATCGACCCGACCGATGCCCTCATGATCGCCTCCGCCCCGATCCCGCTGGCGCGACGCGCCCTCCGACGGTGGCTCACCGACGGTGGGTATCCACCGAGCGCCGCTGCCATCGAACGCGTGCTGGCCGTCGCTCGTGGCGAGGCCGTGGCCTGCGAGGTCGCGGGGGGCCAAAGGGTGCATCGGTCACTCCAGCGACTGCTGCTTTCTCCCTAACGCGATCGACCAGTTAGCATTCACCCTCGTTATGGACACAGCGCACGCTTCCAACTCCTCGCTCCACGGCGGCCGCTGATGGCTCCCCGATTGCGCGGGAAGTGGGCCCTGGGTATTACACCGCGCAACTTCACCTGGATCCTCAAGGAAAAGCTCGCAGTCTGCGAGCGCCCCGGCGGCGTTGGCGACAGTCACCGCCGAGTCCGTCGACAAGAAGAGATCATCTGGCTGCGAGAGAACGGCTTCGGTTGCGTCATTTCAATCATCTCGGCGCCGAGCAACCTGCATAATTACGACGAACTGCAGCTGCCGTACCGCCACCGGGCGTTCAACCAGGAGAACCTCGACGCCTATCTCAAGGCGCTCTACACCGAACTGCACGAACTCCTGAACCGCAACATGAGGGTGCTTGTCCATGCCGAAGAGGTCAGCGATCGCATCTTCGGTGTCATGGGCGGCTACATCCGGTGGTCGGGCCTCGTCGAAGAAGCGACCCAAGCCATTCAGGTCACTGAGCGGTTGGCTGGCCGCCAACTCGATCCCTTCGCTCGCGAAGTGATCATGAACGCCCACAAACTGCGCTGAAGCGGTCGCTCTGACCGAGCCCGGCAGACCGAGGTGCAGCCCGAACTAAGGTCTGGCGATGACGACACCTGCCAACTGGTATCCCGACCCGAACGGCCGCGCTGATTTCCGTTACTGGGACGGCAAGGCCTGGACCGTCCACGTCAGCACGGACGGCGTGCAAAGCACCGACCCGGTCGAAGGCGGCGTGTCGCGTGGCCCCGACCAGGCCCTCTCGGTCGGCAACGAAGGACGGACCGACAAGATTCAGCAGCAACTCACCGGCCAGGGAATTCGTGGTGCCGGACTCACCGGCAAGGTCGAAGGCGGTGGTGGGACCATCCTCACCGAGCCCGTGCTGGTCGTCAACCAGAAGGCCAAGCTGATCGAGCTGAACAACCAGTACAGCGTGTTTGGCCAGGACGGCCAGCAACTGGCGATGGTCAACCAGGTTGGCCAGTCAGCCGCCAAGAAGGCCATCCGCCTCGTGAGCTCACTCGATCAGTTCATGACGCACAAGCTCCAAATCACCGACAATTCGGGGCAAGTGCTGCTGCATCTCACCCGACCTCGCAAGGTGATCAAGTCGACCGTGATTGTCGAAGACGCCGCCGGCAATGAAATCGGCAAGATCGTTCAGCAGAAGGCGATCGGCAAGATCAACTTCGGGCTCGAGGCAAACGGTCAGATGCTCGGCTCGATCAAGGGTGAGAACTGGCGCGCCTGGAACTTCCGAATCGAAGATGCGCAAGGCACCGAGGTCGCACGCATCTCCAAGACCTTCGAAGGCTTCGCCAAAACCATGTTCACCACCGCCGACAACTACGTGGTACAGATCCATCAGCGGATGCCCGAGCCGCTCAATACCTTGATCGTGGCGAGCGCGCTGAGTATCGACACGGCACTCAAGCAAGACAGCCGCGGATTCGGCTGAGCCTCAGCCAACGTAGAACGTGCAGTTGTCCGGTCGCACAAGCAGCGGCAACGGATCTTGCGCGACATCGTTAGGTCGGTACTCAAAGTGCAGGTGGTAGTTGCTGTCGTGGTTGACGCCTGACGTCCCGGTGTTGCCCACGGTGCCGATCACGTCGCCCTGAGTGACGATGTCGCCGACTGCCAGACCATCAGTGTGCGTTGCCATGTGAAAGTACTTATAGGTGACGTTGTGCTGTTCGTCTTGGAGAGTCCAACCGTTTCCGGCACCAGAGGTCATTCCCCTGTCGACGTACTGCTTCGTGAGCCGGCCAGTGACCACGGCGTAGAGGTCGGCGCCGCGTGAGCCAGAGATGTCGAGGCCTTCGTGGGGACGACACGGCGAGCCACGGCAGTCGCCGAAGTTGTCGGAGACCCAGCAACTCTCCTGCGCGTCGACGGGGAACATGATCTGTCCGTCGGGCACGCGCGGCGGCATCCGCTCGGCCGGGGCCAGCTCGCTGGATTGGAGCGGCCCAGCAGCAGTGGTGATCCCGACGTTGGGCAATGCGGCAACAACCCGCTCGATGGCAACCAGCCCTGCTGCTGCGCCGAGCCCTGCGGCGAGGAGGCGACGGCGCGACATCGGGCCGAGCTGCGACTCGACGGCAGCGATGTCGTGTGAAAGGAGATTGGGATCAGTCATGAGGCGTTCAGAACCCGGTGATGGGGCAGAAATATTTTCGGCAGTAACGATGACCGGCTTGAGCGCATCGTATGACGAGTACACGACCTCAATCGACATGCAACCGTCATATTTACATGATTTTTTCAGCTCGCCGGGACATCGCGTCACACCGGTAGACCGCTGCAGCAGCGGGTCGATGCTGGGGCTCGAACGCCGTTGCTGGACCAGTGAAGCTCAACGGCTCTGCCAGCACACGAGCAGCGCCCAATCCCAGAACCGACGCGCCGAAATCCCGGCTGCCCAGCCAATCAACTGACGACGTGTGCGACTAGGTTCTGGTGCGATGTCAGGGCGGCGTGTCTTCGTGAGTGGGGTCGGCGGCGAACTGGGAACGCTCGTTGCCCGGATGCTTGAAGACGAGCCGTGGGTGGGTTCACTTGCAGGGATCGACGCAGACCCGCCGCGTCGACGGCTACAGCGCACGACGTACCATCGCCTGTCGCCAGACAACCACGACCAGATCGTCGAGACGATCGCCGACTTCAACCCGCACGTCCTCGTCCACGTCGGCGTGTGGGAACCTGATGCTCGAGCATCACCCAAGGCAGCTGGCGTGCTGACCAAACAGGCCGCAACGTCGATCCTTGGTGCAGCAGCCGAATGCCGTGCGCTCGAGAACATCGTGGTGCGCAGCGGTATCGAGATCTACGGCAGAAGCAAGGGATCCCTCACCCGTCCGGCAGAAGACGCTCCCATCCGTCCAACCTCCGAGTACGGCCAGACCCTCTCCGACATCGAAGCGATCGCTGCCAGCGTGGCCGAACGAGTCGGCGTCACGGTCGGCGCCGTGCGACTTGCTTCGGTCCTCGGCCCTCACGTCCCATCGCCACTCGGTCGCCTGCTCCGGATGCCCGCCGTGCCGTTCAGCGCGCTTATCGACCCACCGTTCACCGTGATTGAGCACAACGATGCCGCCCGCGCACTCGTGGCCGCTGCTCGCAACCAGCTCGCTGAGCCGGTCAACGTGGTCGCACCGGGCGCGATCACCACCTTGCACGCCATCCGGCGCGGCCGTCGAATCCCGTTGCCGGTCTTCGGGCCGCAGTGGCTCCTTGCCCGGCGACTGAGTCACATGCTGGGTGCTCCGATCCCCGGCCATGTCGCCGAGTCCCTCACCCGCGGCCGCCTCGCCGACAACGGGCGCATGAAAGAGTTGCTTGGGATCACCGCTGCCGTCTCGACTGTCGAGGTCATCGATGACCTGTATCACTGGCCGAGCGTGGTGCGCCGACCGGCCCGAGTCCCCGCCGCCCGACAGATCGTCCCAGCATCATGAGCTCCCCCCTGGGCCGTGTCATCCAGTTCCCCGCCCGACACTTTTCGATGGCGCACGTGTACCACGCGTTCGCTATTAGCCGAAGAGCACGTATCAACACCGGGACGCCATTCGACTGGCTTCCGCTGAGCGGCCTCGGTGTCAACTGATGACCTACGTACGCGCCACTGATGGTGTCCGCATCCACTACCAGGTCACCGGTCGGCCCGGCGCTCCGCCGATCCTGTTCGTGCAGGGCCTCGGCGCCAACAAGCACGGCTGGGACCTCCAGCGGCTGGCGTCGGCTCCTTGGTATCAGGCAGTCGCCCTCGACAACCGTGGCGCCGGGCGCTCCGACAAGCCGCACGGCGAGTCTTCACTCGAGCAAATGGCGTGCGACGCGATCACCGTTCTCGATCATGCAGGCGTCGAAACGGCGCACGTGGTCGGTGCATCGATGGGTGGCGCCATCAGCCAGATCATCGCGGTCAAATACCCCGAGCGGGTTCGTTCACTCACGCTCGCCTGCACTGCGGGCCAGCACCATCCGTGGCGCAACGACTTGCTGTCGAGTTGGCGCGACACCGCGTTGACTCACGGAATTGGGTCGATGAGCCAAGAGGCTGCCCGCTGGGTCATCGGCCCGCGGTCGTTCCGCCGGTTGCTTCCTGCAATGAGCTGGCTCGGGCCACTCGCGTTGGGCCAGCCATCGCATGCATTCGCTGCGCAAGTAGACGCAATTTTACATGTCGACGTGTCGTACGCTCACGAGCTCGAAAACATCACTGTGCCGACGCTCGTCGTCGTCGGCAACCAAGACATTCTCACACCACGTGGCGACAGCGAAGAGCTGGCCGAGCGAATCCCCACAGCCGAACTGGCCGTGATCAGCGGCGCTGCCCACGGGCTCATGGTCGAACATGCCGGATCGTTCAACCGGGTCTTGTTCGAGTTCTTGAAGCGGGCCGAAACGGCCTACCAGGAACGGTTGTCTCAAGTGGAACTATCCGTTGAATCTGCAGCATCCTGATCGTATGCGCGTTGCAATCGTCGGGGCCGGCCTCACAGGACTGATCGCAGGGCGTGAACTCGTTCGCGGCGGTGCTGACGTCGTCGTCTTCGACAAGGGCCGATCCCCAGGCGGCAGGCTTGCAACTCGCCGCATCGGCGGAGCCACACTCGACCACGGCGCCCAGTTCTTTACCGTCCGCAGTCCGGCCTTCGCGAGACAGATCGCCGACTGGGAGGAACGCGGCCTCGTTCACGTCTGGAACAATGGTTTCGACGGCGCCGACGGCCATCCCCGCTATGTCGCCACGAACGGCATGAGCTCCCTGGCTAAAGACCTTGCCGCCGACCTCGACGTGCAATGCTCGACCATGGTGTTCGCTCTTCGTGACGAACCCCATGTCAGCGGTATCACCGTGGCGATCGATGACGGCATGACGCACACCGTCGACGCCGCGATCGTCACCTGCCCAGTCCCCCAGGCATTCGCGCTGATGATCGACGGTGGCATCGAGCTCGACGAGACGCTGTTCCGGACCGACTACGACCGCACGGTCGGCCTCCTTGTACGGCTCGACGGCCCGGCTGCAATCCCAGCCAGTGGGGGCATCCAAGACGCCGACGACGTCTTCAGTTTCATCGGCGACAACGGCTCGAAGGGCGTCAGCGCCGAACCTGCCGTCACGTTCCATGCCAACCCCGTCTGGAGCGAAACGCACTGGAACGACGAGAACGACGCGCTGATCAATCAGCTCACCGCGGCGGCCCAGCCTTGGCTCGGCGACGCGTCGATCCTCGAACACTCACTCAAAAAGTGGCGGCTTGCCACACCCCGCTCGATCTGGCCCGACCCGTGTTGGACCACAGCCAACGGTCACATCGTCATGGCCGGGGATGCGTTCGCCGGCCCGAAAATCGAAGGCGCCCACAACTCCGGCCTCGCCGCAGCACATACCCTGCTTGACTAAGAAACGGCTGAGCTTCGAGCCGGGCCAGACACGAGATCTACTCGTCACTGGCGGGTTCGACCTCAACCTGGTCGGCTGTTTCGTCGGGCGGCGTCAGTTGGTCAATCGTCTCCACGGGCTTGGGACCGATCGGCCGGTCCACAAACGATTCGACCGTCGTGGTCGTCACGTCAGGCGCCTCGGTACCGGCGCACCGGACTTCGGTGACCAACTGCGTGTCGAGGTCGACCACCGACGTACTGCCAGAGCCGAAGCGACGCAGGAAGTCGCTGAAGCTGACAATGTCTTCGCCTTCACAAAACCGATCGATAACAGGCGGGTACCTGATCTGCCAACCGTTCTCGAACTGGGCGAAGCCGTCTTCGAGATCAACGATCGGTGGAAGCTCGACGGTCTCGCCCTCTGCCTTCGGCAGCGTCGCGAACCAGACGACCGCTTCGCCCAGGAGGTCGACGAATACGACGCAGCGATTCAACGCCCTCAGGTCGCACCCGATACTTCCCGGCGTTCCGGGAGCGACGCGCATCACCTTGCTATTGGGCAGCACGAAGTCGATGAATCCTTCGGTCAACCCGTCGTCACCAAACCCGAAGTCGTCGGACACCTCCATCAGGAAGACCGACGAGATGAAGTCAATCTTGCGGTTGGGAACCTCAGACTCGACGATTGCAGTGAGCTGGTCGTCATCGACGACGACATTGATCAGGAGCGCCAAACCGGCAAGTGCTGCAACGGCCGCAACGAATCGCCAAGTGAACAGCTGCCTCACGTCCGCCAACGTAGTGGTGCGCGCCCGGTGATCGACAGCACCTGCTGCCTGTCTCAGCCGCCTACGGCAGTCGTTGCAGCGCGATACGCCGCGGCAACAATCGCATCGAGCACGCGATCCGTGTGACCGAGACCCACGAATATCGCCTCGTACGCACCCGGGGCCATCGCCACGCCTTCGCCGAGCATCGCCTGGAAGAATCGCGAATAAGCCGCTTCATCGGTCCGCTTCGCGTCGTCGAAATTCTGAACCCTGCCGGCCTCAGAGCCGCAGACCATGCCAACCAGCGTGCCCACGATGGGAAATGTTGCTGCGAAGCCAGCAGACGCACATGCGTCACCCAGCCCGGCTGCCAGACGGCCTGCCCGAACGACGAGTTCGGTGTAGACCTCAGGCGTGAGCTGATCGAGGGCGGCAAGACCCGCCGCCGTGGCCAGCGGATTGCCAGAGAGCGTGCCGGAGTGGAAGACCGGGCCAAGTGGCGACAGCTGCTCCATGATGTCGGCGCGACCGCCGATGCTGCCGATCGGCAGACCCCCACCGATCACCTTGCCGAAACAGGTGATGTCCGGTGTGACCTCGTACATCGCCTGGGCGCCGCCGGAGCCGAGACGGAAACCCGTGATCACCTCATCGAAGATCAACAGTGCGCCGACACGATCGCATTCAGCGCGGAGACCTTCAAGAAATCCTGCTACCGGGGCAACGACACCCATGTTCGCAGCGACGGGTTCGATGATGACCGCCGCGACCTGGTCATCAAGTTCGGGGACGACGTTGTACGGCACGACCATGGTCTCGGCGACCGATGCGTTGGGGACGCCAGCTGTTCCGGGCAGCCCAAGTGTCGCCACACCGCTACCGCCGGCCACCAGGAGCGCGTCGGTGGCGCCATGAAAATTGCCGGCGAACGTGACGATCCGGTCGCGGCCAGTTACACCCCGGGCGAGGCGGATGGCGGTGCTCGTCGCTTCGGTGCCCGAGTTCATGAGGCGGACACGTTCGCAACTCGGCACACGTTCGCTGATTGCTTCAGCCAACTTCATCTCACGCGGGGTCGGTGCGCCGTACGAGGTGCCATCGACCACTGCAGCCATGATCGCTTCGGTAATCGCGGGATGTGCGTGGCCGAGGATCACGGCGCCGTAGCTCTGTACGAGGTCGTAGTAACTGGTGCCCTCGACATCGGTGATCGTTGCGCCCTTCGCTCGTGCGACCACGTACGGATCGCCGCCGACGGAGTTGAACGCGCGGATCGACGAGTTGACGCCGCCGGGAATCGCAGCTTTGGAGCGGGCGAACATCGTCGCGTTCGACGCCATGCCGGCGCCGGTGCAGACGGTGGCGGTACAACCTGCAGCAGCGCAGCCAACGGGGTCGCAAGAGGGGATCATCTGGTCGGTCATGGGAAGGCGTCCGTTCCTTCGGCCGGTCACTTTGTGCCAGACACAGTGTGACCGGGCGGCGTTAGCGGTGATTCTCGGCGAACCAGCGGGTGAAGTAGGTGAGGATGATGTTGGCTCCGGCGCGCTTGATCGCCGTGAGTTGCTCCAGCGCAACGGCGTCGCCGTCGATCCAGCCATTGTCGGCCGCAGCATGGATCATCGCGTATTCACCACTGACGTGATACGCCGCCACAGGCACATCGACGCGGGCCGCGGTATCAGCAATGATGTCGAGGTACGACAGCGCCGGCTTGATCATCACGATGTCGGCGCCCTCAGCGATGTCGAGGTCGACTTCGCGCTGCGCTTCACGGGTGTTGCGGTAATCCTGCTGATAGCCCTTGCGGTCGCCACCGTCGGCAATCGCGACGTCGACAGCGTCGCGGAACGGTCCATACAACCCACTGGCGTACTTGGCGGCGTAGGCGAGGATCGCGACGTCGGTGAAGTTCTCAGCATCGAGCCCCGACCGGATCGCAGCCACTTGGCCGTCCATCATCCCGCTGGGTGCCACGACGTGCGAACCGGCCCGAGCCTGGGCGAGCGCTGCAGCGACGTACAGGTCGAGCGTCTTGTCGTTGTCGACCACGCCGCGCTCGTCGACAATGCCACAGTGTCCGTGGCTGGTGTATTCGTCGACGCATAGGTCAGACATCACGACCATGTCGTCACCGACCTCGACGCGCAGATCACCGAGCGCCAACTGCACGATGCCGTCGGGGTCGTAGGCGCCGCTGCCGACAGCATCCTTCTCGGCCGGGACCCCGAACAGGATGACGGACTTCACGCCGAGAGCTGCCAGCTCGACCACTTCGGCGCGCAGCGAGTCGCGAGTGTGCTGCATCACGCCCTTGAGCGATTGAATCGGCTGCGGCTCAGCGATCCCCTCTCGAACGAACAGCGGCGCGATCAAATCATCGGTCCGGACATGAGTCTCGGCCAACAGATCGCGCATCGCTGCGGTCTGGCGAAGTCGACGGGGACGGATCACAGGCACCGGCCCAGCCTACGAGAGACACACCGGTAGACCCATCTCCTGAAATGGAGATCACTTCAACGCGTTCGCGCTGTGCGGTGGTCTCCATTTCAGGAGATCAGGAAGCTGTGCCCGAAATAGAGACCGCGCTCGCGCACAGACGCGGTGCGGTGGTCTCCATTTTGGGTTGGGGGGGTGAGACTAACGGTGAAGCGGGCTTGGGATGAAGGGCCAACCGGTAGCGACAGAAGCCGTGCCAGTACAGGCGCTGTTCTCCGCATGTTGGTGTTGGCCTGCCGACCGGAATTTCAGCAGGTCCGCGAATGTTTTTGCATGCTCCCGTGGCGTCGCTTCACTCCGGAGGAACAGCGAATTGACTTTCCAGGGCGTCAACAAGGCCTGCAAGAGAGTGCTCGGCAGCGATGGCGCTGACCTTGAGCCCGAGTTCTTGAGCAACTTGTGCAGTCGTTGGGCCGATCGCCACGACAACGGGAGGAGCGTCAGTCCCGAGGGCCGCGACCCAACTCGCGGCGGCCGACCCGCTGGCGAGCACAAGGGCATCGATGTCATCGAGCTGCCCAGGCTCTGGCACCCTGAGCCGCGTCGAGTACGCAGTCACCACGGTGACATCGTGGCCCGCAGCGCGCAGCAGGTCGGCCAGCGTGTCGGGTGCACGGTCAGCTTGCGCAAGCAGAATGCGGACATGCTCCTGTCGCAAACGCACGTTCAGCGCCGCAGCCAGCTCGATAGCGATCTGGCGGTCTGGAACCACATCGATCGGTCGCCCGGCGAGATCAGCAAGCACGCTCGCCGTGGTGGTGCCAACCGCCGCCAGCGCCACGCCTGGGTGCTGTTTTGCTGCAGCGCCCACACGCTCGGCACCGACAGCTGACGTGACGATCAGCCAGTCGTGGTCGGCGAGATTGCCAAGCGCCACATCGAGTGCGGCTCCCCCGTCGTCAGGGTCGGTCGTCTCGATGAGCGGAACATGAACGACATCGGCGCCACGATCGCCAAGCATCCGCCCGAGCTCGCCGAGACGACCACGAGTGACCAGAACACGTCGACCGGCCAGCGGGCCAGGAGTGGCATTGTCGCTCGACACGGTCAGTTCAATGCGTCGTAGGCAGAACGGGCTGCGTTGCGAGCCGTCTCGATGTCACCCGCATCGCCAGTCAACGCGACGTGGTCACCAATCGACAAACCCGTCGCCAGATTAGCGAGGAACGTGTGGAGCACGCCGTCGACCACATGCCCGCCGACCGGAAGCGAACAGCCCGAACCCAGTTCGGCGAGGAACGCCCGCTCGACTTCGACGTCATGACGAGTCGGCGCATGATCGATCGCCGCAAGCGCCTCAATGGTCGCCGAGTCGCCCAATCGGCATTCGATGGCAACGCATCCTTGGCCGATTGCCGGGACGAAGTCATCGATCGAGAGCATCTCGGTGATTCGATCGGTCATATCAAGGATCTGCAATGCGGCAACCGCCATGACGATGGCACCACCGGCAGGAATTTTAGAGAGCCGGTTATCGATGTTGCCCCGCAACTCGGCGAACTCCAGGTCGGGGCGGACACGACGGATCTGAGCGCGACGCCGAACCGAGCCCGACGCGACCATCGCTCCGTCAGGCAGGTCGTCGAGGGTGGATCCAATCAGCGCATCGCGAGCATCACGACGCTCGGTAAATGCAGCGAGCAGCAACCCATCGGCGGCACCCGAGGTGAGATCCTTCGCGGAATGCGCAGCAATGTCGGCGCGGCCGTCAAGCACGGCACGCTGGACTTCTTTCACGAAGACGCCCTGGCCGCCGATGCTGTGCAGCGGGACCTCCGACTGGATGTCACCCGTGGTGGTGATCTCGACAAGTTCGACCACACGACCGGTTGCTGCAGCAAGCGAGTCGGCAACCACAGTTGCCTGCGCCCAAGCCTGACGCGAACCCCGGGTGGCGATACGAAGTGCTGTGGTCATCGAGCAATTCTCGCGGTTGAGCTATTCAAAACAGGCCGGGTCAGGTGAGGTCAAAAAGGTCGCGAACAGCTGCCGCGTTGCGGTCCCCCTGCGGGGTGCCAGCCTGCGCCTTGAGCCGAACCGACGGCTCGTGCAGCAGCTTGGCCACGATGGCCTTGGTGATCAACTCGACTGTTTGGCGCTCGTTCTGACCGAGCGCATCGAGCTTGGAGGAGAAGCGTTCCAATTCACCGGCGCGGACCCGATCAGCAGCTTCTCGCATCGACGCAACGAGCGGGGCTGCCTGGCGAGCCGTCGACTCGACGGCGAACGAATCGACCTCTTCGAGCACAATCACGCGGACACGATCGGCTTCGATGGCTCGGTGGGCCAGACCGCGATCGGCCCAATCGCGCAGATCATCAAGGTTGAACACCGTGACGCCCGCAAGATCGGCGACGCCCACCTCGACGTCACGCGGCATCGCAATATCAAAGATGTGCAACGGTTGGTCAGCTCGGCCGTCGAGCCGGGCGTTGCGGACCAGGTCGGCAGTAATGATCGGCTCGCTCGAGCCGGTACTTGCCACAATCACATCGGCTGACGCAACGGCGACAGCGAGCTGATCCATACCGACGGTCCGGCCGTTGACACGAGTTGCGAGCGAGGCGCCGCGCTCAGGTGATCGATTGACGACAAGGATCTCGGAGCCGCCAGCTTTATGGAGAGCAACAGCAACACCTTCGCCCATGGAACCGGCTCCGACGACAACAACTCGCTTACCTGCAAGTTCGCCCACCACATCGGTCGCCATTTCGACAGCGGCATGGCTGATCGATGCGGTGCCGCGGCTGATCGTGGTTTCGCTGCGAGCACGCTTGCCAGTTTCGACCGCCGAGCGGAAGAGCAAGTTGAGGCTCGATCGAGCTGCGCCTTCGGATTGCGCGGCTTCCCACGCAGTTTTTACCTGGCCGAGGATTTCACTCTCGCCGAGCACGGCAGAGTCAAGGCCAGCTGCAACGGCGAAGAGGTGGCTCACGGCCGCAGCGTCGTGTTGGCTGTACAGGTGCGGGGTGAGTTCGTCGACCGACAAGTTGCTGATCTCGCACAGAAAATCTCGGACATCACCGTACGCACCATGGAACAGCTCGGTGACGACATACACCTCGGTGCGGTTACACGTGGAGAGGACGACGGCCTCACGAATGTTGTCGCGCTGCGCGAGCCCCGAAACAGCCTTGCCTAAGCTCTCAGGCGCGAGCGTCAAGCGTTCCAACAGAGCCAGAGGGCTGGTGCGGTGGTTGACACCGATGACGAGGATGGACATCTCTCGATAACCCTAGGCGCTGGCGCGTCGCCGTGACTCGCCCGGAACCGAAACCAATGAAGAACCTTTTGCCGCGTTGATTCGGCGTTGTTCGTGATACGCCAGAATCTGCAGTTCGACAGCGAGATCGACCTTTCCAACGCTGACGCCGGGCGGCACATTGATCACTGTCGGAGCGAAGTTCAAAATGCTCGTGACACCCGCAGCCACCAACGCATCAGCGGCGCCTTGCGCAGCGAGCCCCGGCGTAGCGATAACGCCGATCGAAATGTTCCTCGCTTCGACAACCTGCGTGAGTTCCGACAGGTGCCGGACACGAACGCCTCCAACGACCGAGCCGACCTTGGCGTCATCGATATCGACAATCCCGCCGACTGTGAAACCACGGTCGCCAAAGCCGTTGTAACCGGCCAACGCCTGGCCCATGTTGCCTGCACCAACGATGACCACCGGCCAATTGTGGGTGAGTCCGAGCTCACGACGGATCTGGTACACAAGAAATTCAACCTCGTAGCCCACACCCCGAGTGCCATAGCTACCGAGGTAGCTCAGGTCTTTGCGGACCTTGGCAGCATTGACGCCGGCCAGTTCGGCGAGTTCTTCGGACGAAATTTTCGTGACGTCGATGTCGAACTGCTCGCTGAGGATGCGCAGGTACACCGGAAGACGGGCGACAGTGGCCTCTGGAATTCGGCGTCGAGTTTGCATGCGTCTGCCACGCTAGAACGTTTGTGCACGTTTTCACAAGACGTCCGCCAGGTCGCTTTGTGAGGTTGGTCACGGTGAGATCTCACGCACCGTTCACATCGCATCCCGAACTTACACCGAAGAAGGCGTGGGACGCAGAGGGTCAAGGCGCACTGGTTGGTCAGGAAACCGAGAGCGTGTCGTCGAGACGGCGGCGAAGCAACTTTCCGGTGGGGTTGCGGGGCAACTCCTCAACAAACATAATTTTCGACGGACATTTGTATCGAGCGAGCCGATCGAGACTGTATTCAATCAACGTTTCTTCGTCGGCGTCCGAGCCCGGCGTCAAGACGACGAATGCCTTCACGGCCTCACCGGTGTGCGGGTGGGGTACGCCGAGGACCCCAACTTCAGCGACCTCGGGATGCGTCGCGAGCACCTCTTCGACCTCTGCCGGGTAGACGTTGAATCCGGACACGATGACGAGGTCTTTCGCTCGGTCGACAATGAACATGTACCCATCATCGTCAGCCATCCCCATGTCGCCGGTTTTGAGCCATCCGTCTTCGGTGAGCACAGCAGCTGTGGCAACCGGATCGTTGAAGTAGCCGGGGAACACGTTCGCCCCGCGCACCCAGATCTCGCCGACATCGCCGACAAGGACATCGTGGTCGTCGCTGACCAGCCGAATTTCGACACCGTCGAACGCGCGACCGACCGAGCCAGGGCGAATCGGTGCGCCGAGCGCGGTGGTCACTGTTGCCGAGGTTTCGGTCAGCCCGTACCCCTCGGCAATCTCGACGCCGAATCGGTCCCGCATGGCGGTGAAGATCGGCACCGGAAGCTTCGAGGCGCCCGACAGCGCGACGCGAACCGTCGTGAAACTGTCAGCAGGCAACTCGTCGAAGTGCGTAAATGCTGCCCACATCGCAGGCGCACCAGGCACGACGGTCGCACGACGGGTCTTGATCGACTCTGCGGCACTATGCGGGTCGAAACGCTGGACAAGCATCACTGTCGCTCCGACGCCCAGCCCCGTGGCCATCACGACATTGAGGCCAAAAATGTGAAACAGCGGGAGCACGCTCCAGATCAAGTCGTCGCTGTTGAGCACGCCGGTTGCCCGGCTCTGAGCGATGCTCATCAACACGTTGCCGTGCGTCAGCATCGCTGCGCGGGGCAGGCCCGCCGTACCACTCGTGAAGATCAGGACGGCTACTACTTCGCTGCCGACTTCAACAATGTCGACCGCGTCGGCGTCCAGTAGCTCGTCGATCGAATGGGCGCCCGCCGGTGCGTTTTCACCATCAGTGCTCAGTACGGTTTCAACGGTTGGGACCAACGACCGGTCGACATTCGACCACGTTGCAGCGCTCACTTTCTCGACCACCACCACCTTGGCACCAACGCTGGCGATCTCTTTTTCTAGCGCAGGAGCAGGGCTGAACGGGTTGAGCGGTACGGCGATCGCACCGAGGCCAACCGTGGCGAAGTAGGTGATGACGAAGTGCCGACTATTTGAGCAGAGTAGTGCGACGCGGTCACCTGCGGTGACGCCGACTGACGCGAGCCCGCCGCGCAGGCGATCGATCTGGCTGCGCAGTTCGCCATAGGTCGTTTCACGCCCACGACTAATTAAAGCGATCGAATCAGCGTCATGGGGTTCGAGGATGTGCGCAAGATTCAAGTGAGGATTCCCAAGAGTCGATATGCAGTGATTTGCTGGCCGTGCATCATCTTCGACGCAGTCATGGCCAACACGATCCTACGCAATGCCGGCATGCTCAGAGACGAACCAGAGAAATGATCCCGGCAAGCAAAATCACAAAGAGGAGAAGTCCGAGCGAAAGAGTGGTCGCTGGCCGCATATGGCTGATCGTATCGAACCTGGGTGGGTCACGGCCGTAACATGCGACCAGCAAGGAAAGCCTGCCGTTCGTCTTGACATGCCTGGTAGACGAAACAGCGGGCATCGTGATCGTTCGTCAGTGCTTCGGATTGCATGAACGCGTAGGCCGTCGTCGACCCGAAAAACTTCCAGCCGCGGCGCTTCAACTCTTTGGCGAGCGCCGCCGAACGAACGGTCTGTGAGGGGATACCACCCTTGTCGGTCCGTTCCGGTTCGGCCACGGCCCACTCCCAGACCCAGTCGACGAGTGACCCTTCACTCTCGACCAGCTCACTAGCCCGCTGGGCATTGTTGATCGTCGCTTCGATCTTGCCCCGGTGGCGGACGATGCCAGCATCCTGAAGCAGCCGATCGACGTCGTCAGAACCGAATTCGGCGACGGCCCGATAGTCGAAGTCGGCAAATACCTCACGGAACCGAGGACGTTTCATCAGGATCGTGAGCCAGCTCAACCCTGATTGGAACCCCTCGAGACAGATTTTTTCGAACAGTAGATGTTCGCGAGTAGTCGGGCGACCCCACTCGTGGTCGTGGTACTCGATAGAGGTTTCACTGCCGGTCGGCCACTCGCACCTGATTGGTTCAGTCATTGCCCTGATCGCGTGACGGCTCAGCGCGCTTCGCTGCTGCGATTTCCGCCCGCTTTGCTGCAAAATGCTGCGCCAGATCGTCACCTCCATCGAGTTCGGTGTCGACCTGTCCGTACGACGCACGCGCCAGCACATGGGTCGCGACCGGCGAGGTGAGGAGCTGCAACACCACGACAAGGAACAGTGTCACCACCGCTTTGCCGGAACCGATCTCGATGGCGGCACCAACAGCCACGAGCAACAGACCGAGCGTCGGCGCCTTCGCCGCGGCATGAACCCGCGACATGAGGTCACTGAACCGGACGACGCCGACGCCACCAATCATGGTGAGCAGCGATCCGACAATGAGGAAGATGCCTGCGACGACGTTCATCAGCCGCCCCTCCGCTCCACGAACCGGCCGAGGGCGACCGTGCCGACGAACCCCACCAGCGAAACAACAAGCACCGTGGCAAGTGTGATGTCACTGTTCGCCTGGGCGGCGGCGACGATGATGCCGCTGACCACGACCGACAGCACGCCGTCGAGCGCAACCACGCGGTCAGGGATCGACGGGCCGCGAAGCACTCGGTAAAGAAAGCACCCCGCCGCAATAGCGAGCAACACGATGGCAACAAGGATCATGAGGCGACGTTCTTTCCGTCGGGCGTTGAGTTGCTCGTCGACTTGAGTGCTGCGTCAACCAGCGACAGCTCGTTGCGATGCCCGAATGCCTTGATCGCCAGTCGTTCGAGCTGCAGCACATCGCGTCTGACCGAATCGACGTCCTTGAAGTGCAGGACGTGAATGAACAGGGTGCGTTCGACAGAGCCGCCATCACTCGACGGTTTTTCGGCGGCGTAGATGGTCACGGTGCCAGGCGTCAACGTGACCGAATTAGCAATGAGCGTGACGACTCCGGCAGACGTCGTGTGCATCGGCACTGCGATGATCGCCCGGTGGATCTTGAGGCCGGGCGTGACGATCTCCCACGCAACAACCAGGTTCGACTTGGCAAGCTGCCACAGGAAGTAGCCGGTATACATCAGCGCCGAGATGAGCCGGAAATTCGTGCGTTCGAGACCGGTCACTCCAGTCGGCCGCGCCACACCGACGACGACGAGCGCCACGATGAGGCCACCGAGCACATTACCCACCGTGAGATCGGCCCACAGCACAACCCACAGCGATGTCAACCAAATGAGCAGGGTGGGGAGTCGGAAAAACTTGGTCATCTGCCAGCCCCCCTGTGCGAGCCGAGGACCGCATCGATGTAACCCTGCGGGTTCAGTAGGTCAGTAGCGGCCCGTTCGGCCAGGTCGTACAACGGCCCGGCAAACACCAGCAGCGCCACCGAGAGTCCGACGACAACGACAGTCGACGCGGTCATCAGTACCGGCACCTTCGTCACGCCCGGCTCGAGGCGGCCAGCGATCTCACCGTCTTCGGGTTGACCCCAAAAGACGTTCGACCAGATACGACCCATCACGTACATCGTGAGGAGGCTGACGGTGAGACTCACGACGACGATGCCCCACTGCTCTGCCTCGATGCCTGCGCTGACCAGGGCGAACTTCGCGACAAACCCGGAGAACGGTGGGATCCCGGCGATACTCAGAGCGGGCAGCGCGAAGAGGATTGCGATCATCGGTGCGCTTCGAACGAGGCCGCCAACGCGAGACAACCGATCCGACCCGGCCTTGCGCTCGACCAGCCCGGCGACCAAGAACAGCGCCGTCTTCACGACGATGTGGTGGACGACATAGAAGATGGCACCGGCAATGCCTGCCAGGGTGAAGAGACCGAGGCCCATGATCATGTAGCCAATGTGGCTCACGATGTGGAACGACAGGATGCGCTGGAGGTCGTCGTGCGACAGCGCACCGAGTACGCCGACGAGCATTGTGCAGCCGGCGATGACCAGGAGGAGCGCGCCCTGCTGCGCATCGATCGGGAAGATCAGCAATTGCGTACGGATGATGGCGTAGACGCCTACTTTGGTGAGGAGCCCGGCAAAGATCGCCGTGACCGCATTCGGTGCAGTGGGATAGCTGTCGGGTAGCCAGAAGAAGAGCGGGAAGATCCCCGCCTTGATCCCGAAAACGGCGATCAGTAACAGCGAGAATCCGACGCGCACCCCACTGCTGAGCTCAGGCATTCGCTCGGCAAGTTCGGCCATGTTGACGGTGCCAGTCGCCGAGTAAAGCAGTGCCAGCGCCGTGATGAAGAACGTCGAGGCAATCAGGCTGATCACGACATACGACATGCCCGATCGCACCTGCTCGGCCCGTCCACCGAGGGTGAGGAGCACATAGCTCGACACCAGCATCATCTCGAACGCAACAAACAGGTTGAACAGGTCACCGGTGATGAAGCTCGCCGACACACCAGCGGCAAGGACGAGGTAGACGGGATGAAACGACGCGAACCGCCGCTCTTCCGCGTGCTGGCCGATGGCATAGACAAGTACCGACACCAGCATCAGCGACGACACCAGGAGCATCATCGCTGCCAGGCGGTCGACGACGAGTGAGATCCCGAGTGGAGCGACCCAACCTCCGGCTTGCGACACGGCAATGCCACCGATGGCGTCACCGGTTGCCTGGTCGACACGAGTGAGCAGGATGATGTTGTTCGCGACCAGGCCGACCAATGCGACGACACTGATCACACGCTGCACGTTGCGAAGGCGTGCGAAGACGACGCTCAGCGCAGCGGCAATCAGCGGCAGAATCACCGGCATCGGGATCAGCGCGTCGAAACTACCGCTGCCTGGAGCGGTCACATCGGCCGCGAGGAACCCGATCGAGGTCAGCCCACTCATACCCGGTCCTCTTCGATCGCCCGTTCACGCTCGGCTGCTTCGCCTTCGACAATTTCCGCGTCAACCGCCCGGCGAGCGACGTAGCGATCTTCGACGTCGTCTTCCACGATGTCGTCGTTGGTGAGCTTCCAGCTGCGGTAACCAATGGCGAACAAGAAGGCGGTGACACCGAACGTAATGACGATCGAGGTGAGCGCGAGCGCCTGCGGGAGCGGATCGGCGAAGTCGGCCGGGTCCGCCGACCCGATGATCGGTGGCAACCCGCGCCCGCTACCCGAGGTGAGCAGCAGAATGTTCGAGCCGTGGCCAATGAGACCGACGCCGATGATGATGCGCGACAACCGGCGCTGCAGCAGCAACCACGTGCCCATGCCGAACAACATGGCGGCAGCAAATGCGAGCAAGACACTCATTACGCTGCCTCGTCGTCTGTTTCGGTCGGCTCACTATCGTCGCCGAATGCTGCAAAGGCCATCAGGACGAGGCCGACAACCACCAGGAAGACACCGGCGTCGAACGGCAACGCGCTAACGACTTTGACCTTGCCGAAAATCGGGAGTTTCGTTTCGTATTCGCCATGCTCAAGGACAGCACCGCCGAGCAGCACCGGTACGAGCGCCGTGGCCGACGACAAAAAGAGACCGACACCCAAGATGACGTGCGACGGCGCGCGGAACGTCGTCCGGACCGCTTGGGCACCGCCCGACACGTACCGCAACGACACACCGGCGCCCGCCATCAGGCCCCCGACGAACCCGCCGCCGGGCAGGTTGTGGCCAGCGAACAGGAAGTAGAGCGCGAGCACGAGGATCGATTGGTAGAGGACCTTGATCGACTGGTCGAGGATCACCAACCGCGACGGAGCACCGACAGGAGCGGTCATGCGTGGGCCGCCTCGTCACGACTCGCAGCCGCGCCGATCAATGAAGATGCGGGGCTATCAGAGTCGCCGACCACCTCGGCGGGCTCGTCATCGAAGATCTCTTCGAACGTCGGACCCAACTCGTCCCGACGGCGACCGCCGCGAGCCAAGCTCACCGCACCGGCTGCGGCGATGAGCAAGACCGTGATCTCACCCATCGTGTCCCAGCCGCGGAAGTCGACGAGAATGACGTTGACGACATTCGAACCCTTGCCCTTGGTCAGCGAGTTCTCGACCATCATCTCGGACTGCTGCGGGCCAGACACGTCGCCGCGAGCACCGCTGGCAACCAGGGCGAACACGAAGACCGACACACCGACGAACACCGACACACCAATCCGCATCGGTGCGGCAATGGCCGGCGCCCGATGCGTCCAGGTCGATGGAAGATAGCGCAACACGAGCACGAACAACACGGTGCTGAGCGTCTCGATCGCAAACTGCGTGAGCGCGAGGTCAGGGGCGCCCTGTACGACGTAGAGGCCGGCCATCGCGTAACCCACCGCACCGAGCATCAGCGCTGCAGCAATACGCCGACGGACAATCGATGCGCCGAGCGCAGCAGCAATGATCATCGCGACGAGCACCACGTGCACCGGCGTTTCGATCACATCGCCAAACCCGGTCCATTCCTGGGCGAAGGCGATCAGCGGGACACCGGTCGCCACCATCATGATGATCGCCACATAGATCGGCAGCGACCCGTTCTGAAGTACCCCGGTCACTCGACGCGCGACGACCCCGACGCCACGCAACAAGAAGTTGAACGACTGCTCGCTGCTCGGAACGAGCCTCATCGCTTTCGACATGACGCTCTGCCCTGCTGCGACGCGCGACCGGAACACAGTGAGCGCAGTACCTGTACCGATGACCACCAAGGACAGCATGAACGCCGTGTTGAAACCCGACCAGAGGTGGACGTGCTTCGGTTCGGCTTCGGGGTGCAGGGCGATGGTTGCCATCTCGACCAACCGATCGACGATGACCGGGGCGAGGCCCGCGGCAAGAGTGAAAACAGTGAGGAAGAGCGCCGGGCCCACGAACAGCAACGACGGCGCGTGGGCGGTTTGGGAGTCGACGTCGCCGTCGCAGCTGGCTTCGAATTCGGGGTCGGCAAACACACCGAGCAGGCCGAGCACAAACCGGGCCGAATAGGCGAACGTCAGAATCGATGCAACGACAATGACGACGAGGACCACCGTGGAGCCAACGAAGTCGCCGTGCTCGATGTAGCCGTCGAGCCCCTTCTCCTTGGAGATGAATCCGAACAGCGGTGGGAGCCCTGCCATCGAGGCCGCGCCGACGACTCCAGCGATGAGCGTCGGCCACCAGCCCTTGCCAAAGCCCGTGAGGCGACGGATGTCGCGGCTGCCGACTTCGTGGTCGACAATACCAACGACCATGAACAGCGCGGCCTTGAACGCGCCGTGGGCCAGCAAGAGCACCACACCAGCCTGTGCGATGTGGTCGTCGCCAGTGCCGAACAGCAGCATCATGAAACCCAGCTGGCTCACCGTGCCGTAGGCGAGCAGTAGCTTCAGATCGTGCTGACGGAGCGCCCGCAAGCCACCGATCAGCATCGTTGCCGAGCCGACCGTGAGGAGAACGACCCGCCAGTTCCCTTCGGCCGCGAACATCGGCGCCATGCGGGCAACGAGGTAGACGCCAGCCTTCACCATGGTGGCGGAATGGAGGTAGGCGCTGACCGGCGTTGGCGCGACCATCGCGCCGGGCAACCAGCTACTGAAGGGCGCTTGCGCTGACTTGGTGAACGCTCCGATCAGCACGCAGATCAGGCCGGCGTTGAGGGCCGTGCTGGCCCCGGTGGCCGGGGCGTTCTCGATGAGCTCCGACAGGCGATAGGTGCCAGCTGCCTGCCCGACCATGATCAGCCCGGCGAGCAGGACGAGGCCACCCATGCCGGTGATGAGGAGCGCTTGCAGTGCGGCTGCGCGTGCTCTCGGGTTCGTGTCGTCGTTGCCAATCAGGAGGTACGAGGTGATCGACGTCAACTCCCAAGCGATGAAGAGGGCGATGAGATGGTCCGACCAAATCACGCCGAGCATTGCCCCCGCGAAGATCGTCATCATTCCCGCCAGCCGGCCCACATCCGACTTGACCGGCGTGGTCGGATCGTGGGGCTTGAAGTAGCCGAGCGCATAGATGCAGATCAAAAATCCGATGCCGGACACGAGCGCGACCATCGCGAGGGCGAAGGCGTCAAGCCGCAAGTCGAGGCTGATCCCGAGGCCACCGACCCAGCTGAATGACTCGGTGACCGGTTTGCCGTCGAGCACGCCTCCGGCCTGCCCGATCGCCCAGATGACCGTGGCCAGCGGAGCAGCAGCAGCCATGGCGAATGCCCGACGCCCCAGCTGCCGTCCGGCTGCAACGATGGCAATGCCAATAACGAGATGGAAGGCGAGCAGGGCGAACATGGTTTCTGAAGACGCCAATGGCGCTCCGGGCGACGCTATTGCGTCAGCGTCGACTTGCGGTGACATCTCGCCGCAGTTTCTGCGGAGGTCGAGCTGAATGTGCTGAAGTTCGACGCCCCGGCAATCTCGGGAAGAAAAGCGGCGGGTTCCGCCTCGTACGGTCCCGAGTTTCTGGCGTTGCGGTGCAGATCCGTGCGAAGGGACTGTCCTGCGCTGATTTGTTCTTGGTTACCCGCTGGTAACTAATCTCAGGGGATGACAAGTATCAAGAAGGTCGGAATCCTCGGTTCGGGAATCATGGGATCCGGCTTGGCTGAAGTGGTGGCCCGGGCCGGCCTCGACGTCGTCGTGCGGTCACGCACCCAGGCCGGCGCTGATGCCGTTCTGGCAAAGGTGGGTTCCGGGCTCGCACGCCAAGTCGCCAAGGAACGCATGACCGAAGAGGAACGCGAGGCGATTCTCGGCCGTGTCTCGGTAACCGACCATCTCGGACAGCTCGCCGACTGCGATCTCGTCATCGAGAGCGTCGTCGAAGATCTCGAAGTAAAGCGAGCGCTGTTCGCCGAACTCGAGCAGATCGTCAAGCCCGAGGGGATCCTGGCCACGAACACGTCGACCCTCCCGGTGGTCGAGCTGGCGATGATGACGCAGCGACCGAGCCAAGTGTGCGGTATCCACTTCTTCAACCCAGCTCCGGCGATGTCACTGGTCGAGATCATCCGCCCGCTCACAGCGAGCGACGAGACCATCAATGCTGCAGCCAGCTTCGTCGAGGCCTGTGGCAAGAATGCCGTCCACGTCGAAGACCGAGCTGGCTTCATCGTTAACGCATTGCTGTTCCCGTACCTCAACAACGCTGTTCGGATGCTCCAGAACGGGACCGCCTCGATGGACGACATCGATGCCGCGATGATCGGCGGCTGCAACTTCCCGATGGGCCCATTTGCGTTGCTCGACCTCGTCGGCCTCGACACCTCCGTGTCGATTCTCGATGCGCTGTATGCGGAGTTCAGCGATGCGAACTACGCCGCGGTTCCGCTGCTGCGCCGGATGGTGGCCGCCGGCCATCTCGGACGCAAGACCAAGCAGGGCTTCCGGACGTACTGAGCTCGGCAGCGAATTGCGACACTCACCCGTCCTGCAGGAGATTTCTCAAACTTTCTCCCGACAATTCTCATAACTGTCAGCGGCATTGACACAATTCGAGAATGAGCACGGGTCGGCGACCGCGACGAGAACCGCCACCGACGCGGTTCATCCTCCCCAACCCGCTCGTCACGCCTGCCGGAACCGATCTTGTTGCGCTCGGCGCAGACCTCGCGCCGGGCACGCTGCTTGCGGCATACCGAGCCGGAATGTTCCCAATGCCAGTCGACCCAGGCAAGCGACGCAGCAAAGTTGCCTGGTACTCACCCGACCCGCGGGGCCTCATCCCGCTCGACGGCCTCAAGATCTCCAAGTCCTTACGCAAAAGTGTCCAAAGGTACGAGGTGCGTGTCGACACCGACTTCCGAGGCGTGATGGAACGATGCGCCGACCCGGACCGCGCCGGCCGCTGGATCACGACCGAATTTCTCGACGCCTACGAACAGCTCTTCGACCTCGGATGGGCGCAGTCGTACGAGACGTACCTCGACGGCCTACTCGTCGGCGGGCTCTACGGCATTCGGATCAATAACTTCTTCGCGGGCGAGTCGATGTTCCATGACGCCACCGACGCATCGAAAGTGGCGCTCGTCCATCTTGTCGACCAACTCAACGACTCGGGAGCAACACTGCTCGACACGCAGTGGTTGACCCATCACCTCGTATCGCTCGGCGGCTACGAAGTGAGCCGACTCGATTACCTCCGTCTACTCGCTGCCGCACTCGATTGAGCAACAGGAAGAAAACGAGCGCATCGGAGCCATCAACCAGCTCCGCTAGAGGGAGGAACAAGATGTCCTGGCTCTCGAACTACCCGGCGGTTTCGTGTAAGCCGGGACACTTCGTTGACAGGCCAGATCGATCAGGACTTGAGTAAGAACGTGGGGATTTCTTCTCGAACCGACAACACTGGGTCCATGAGCGAACGCACCGCGCCCGACCGTCCCTGGATGATGCGGACCTACTCGGGCCACTCGACGGCTGCTGCATCCAACGAGCTGTACCGGACCAACTTGTCCAAGGGCCAGACCGGCCTCTCCATTGCGTTCGACCTCCCTACGCAGACTGGCTACGACCCCGACGACAAAATGTCGCGCGGCGAGGTCGGCAAGGTCGGCGTTCCGGTCGCGCACCTTGGTCATATGCGGACGCTGCTCGATCAGATCCCACCCGGCCAAATGAACACCTCCATGACGATCAACGCAACCGCCGCCTGGCTGCTCGCGCTCTACGTGGCCAATGCCGAAGAGCAAGGCATTCCCGCTGACGAACTTCGTGGGACCACGCAGAACGACATCGTCAAGGAGTACCTGTCGCGCGGCACCTACATCTTCCCACCGGCACCTTCGCGTCGGCTGATCGTTGACATGGTCGCGTGGTGCACCGAACACGCACCCAAGTGGAATCCGATGAACGTGTGCTCCTACCACCTACAGGAAGCCGGGGCGACGCCGACGCAGGAAATCGCTTACTCGATGGCCACAGCCATCGATGTGCTCGATGCTGTGCGTGCCTCGGGCCAGGTGTCCGACGATCAGTTCAGCCAGGTGTTCGGCTCGATTTCGTTCTTCGTGAATGCTGGAATCCGGTTCATCGAAGAGACGTGCAAGCTCCGTGCCATGACCGACATGTGGGAGCAGATCGGCCGGGAACGTTACGGCGTGACCGATGCTAAGGCCCTGCGTTTTCGCTACGGCGTCCAGGTCAACTCACTCGGTCTCACCGAGGCGCAGCCAGAGAACAACGTGCAGCGAATCGTGCTCGAAATGCTCGCGGTCACGCTCTCCAAGAAGGCCCGCGCCCGCTCGGTGCAGTTGCCTGCCTGGAACGAAGCACTCGGCCTTCCGACGCCGTGGGATCAGCAGTGGTCATTGCGGATGCAGCAGGTGTTGGCCTTCGAGACCGACCTGCTCGAGTACGGCGACATCTTCGACGGCTCGACAGTTATTGAGGCCAAGACCGAGGAGTTGCGAGCAGCAGCCCAGGCTGAGCTTGACGACGTCCTCGAGATGGGTGGCGCATTCGAAGCCGTCGAAACGTTGAAGTCCCGCCTCGTTTCCTCGATGGCGCAGCGCACGCGTCGGATCGAATCAGGCGACCTCACCGTCGTCGGCGTCAACGACTTCACCGAGAGCACCGACTCACCCCTCGGTGGCGAAGGCGCGATCCTCAAGGTCGACCATGCCGTCGAAGCCGAGATGGTCGCCGACGTCGAAGCATGGCGTGCACAACGCAATCAGGCCGCCGTCGATGCTGCACTCATCGATCTGCGTGCCGCAGCCGTTGACGGCGGCAACATCATGCCGCCGTCGATCGCGCTGGCCCGAGCTGGCGGCACCACCGGCGAATGGGGCAATCTCCTACGCGAAATTTTCGGCGAGTTCCGCGCACCGACCGGTGTGGCCGGTGCGATCGGGTCGGCAAGCGGTCTTAGCGAAGTGGCAGCGTTCGTGAAGTCGATCCCTGGTGGCCCGCCCAAATTCCTCGTCGCCAAGCCAGGCCTCGATGGACACTCGAACGGAGCCGAACAAATCGCCGTCGCGGCACGCGACTCCGGCATGGAAGTCGTGTACTCGGGTATTCGCCTCACGCCAGAGCAAATTGCTGCATCGGCTCGCGACGAGGACCCCGACGTGATCGGGCTGTCGATCTTGTCCGGCTCACACCTCAACCTCGTGCCTGTTGTACTTGACCATCTCAAGGCGATGGGCGTCGACATCCCCGTGGTCGTCGGTGGAATCATCCCCGAAGACGATCGTCCCCGCCTGCGCAAACTCGGCATCGCTGCGATTTACACCCCGAAGGACTACAAAATTTCCACCATCATGCGCGACATCGCCGAGCTGGCCATCGCGCACCGCAACCGGTAAAAACGCGCTCATGGTCGGCCCGCAGTATCTGTTCTCCAACCAGGTCATCGATCGGGTTCGGCGCGAGTTTGGCAACGATGCCGACCGCGTCATCAAGGAGCTCGATCGACTCCCCAGCACTCGCCAGCGCGATGGCGATCGGCTGCCTATTGCAGTGCTCGACCTCGCCAAACGCGACGCTCCCGCCGTCTTCGGCCTCGTCGAACAAGCGCTGATCGACTGGAGTGAAGTGCTCAGTTGGGTTGACGACGACTGACGCCAGGTCGTGCACGTCCTCGTCAAGATCAGGGGGCTCCCCTCCCAATCCTCCACCCCAGCGGTGGGTCAATCGCGGTCGAAGATGCTCGGCCGTTTCCCGAAGACGGCAACTGCCTGCCGCAGCGGAACGAGATCGCCACCGGCGGCGGCCCGTGTACTGGCTGCTTGGCTGCGTTCGGCCTCAGCAATTGCATGCAACGCAATTTCACGGGCTTGCTCGAGTTCGTTACGTAGCCGAACGTTCTCAGCTTCGAGGCGCATCACGCGGCGAATTCCTTCGAGGTTCATGCCCTCCGAAGTCAGCTCGGAAATGCGTCGCAAGATGGCGATGTCAGCGTCGCTGTATCGACGATTGCCGCCTTGCGTTCGAGCTGGCTCGAGAAGTCCACGACGTTCATAGATCCGGAGCGTCTGTGGGTGCATACCCGAAAGTTCAGCCGCGACCGAAATGACGTACACCGCTGAAGAGCGGGTGCGCTTCGTTGCGTCGTTGTCAGCCATGTGGGTGCCTCGTCGGTAAGCGCCGTGCGCTCTCACGCATCGCTCGGGGCCTCACTACTTACCGTGCTGGCTTCGAGCGTAGTCGCTGCACGGAGTTGCTCGACTGCCAAACGTTCTGCGTCGCTCAGTTCGGTCGGGACCTCCACGTTGACAGTGACAATCAGATCACCGCGCTCCTTCAGGGTGTCGATGCCCTTGCCCTTCACGCGATGTCGGGTTCCTGATTGCGTTCCCGCTTTCACGCGCAAGGTCACCGTCGGGCCACTGAGTGTTGGCACCTGGATGTCGGCGCCGAGCGCTGCATCGGCAAATGCGATTGGAACGGCAACGGTGAGGTTCACGCCGCTGCGACCGAATATGTGGTGCGGCATGACCTTGAGCTCAACGAGCAGGTCGCCGTTGGGGCCGCTATTGCGACCCGGACCGCCGCGCCCTTTCAGGCGAATGGTCTGACCATCCTTTACACCTGCGGGCAACCGCGTCTTGACCTCGCGTGGCCGTTTCTCGACGCCGCCACCACGGCAGGTGTCGCACCGCTCGTCGATCAGACGGCCGGTGCCCGAGCACAAATGGCAAGGCGACGAGAACGAGAACATGCCCTGGTTGTCATCGGTAACACCACGGCCCTGGCAGTTACCACATACCCGGGGGGAAGTGCCCGGCTTGGCGCCCGACCCGTGACAGGTCGAGCACTGCGCATCAGTCGTCAGGTACAGCGTGGTTTCGAGACCGGTAACGGCATCGGCGAAGTCGACGGTGAGCTGGGCAGAGATATCTGCACCGCGCCGCGGCTGAACGCCGCTCGATCCGCCTCGACCTCGACCGCGGGCGAACATCCCTCCGAGGACATCACCGAGTCCGCCACCCATGTCGCCGACATTGAATGAGAAACCGTCGGATCCGCCGGGTCGGCCACCCATCGTTGCGGGGCCCAGACGGCGGACTTCGTCATATTCGGCGCGCTTGTCATCGTCACCGAGGACGTCGTAGGCGGACGACACCTCTTTGAACTTCTCCTCGGCGACATCGTTACCGGGGTTCTTGTCCGGATGCAGCTCGCGGGCGAGCTTGCGATACGCCTTGGTGATCTCCTTGTCGGTGGCACTTTCGCTTACCGCAAGGGTCTTGTAAAAGTCTTTCTCGAACCAGTCTCGCTGCGCAGCCATCTCGTACTCACCTCCTCGGCATTCGAGGTGCACCGCGTGGTGTCAGACACCACGCGTTGCACCTCAGTCTTTTGTCTTGACCATCGCGGCGCGAAGGGTCTTGCCCTTCCACCGGTAACCGCTGCGCAGCACTTCTGCCACCACCGGTTCACCGCCATCGATCGGCTCGTGGGCGACCGCCTCAGCAACCTCGGGATCGAAGGGTTGCCCGTCGAGATCGAGGGTTTCGAGACCTTGCTTCTTGAGCTCGGCCAGCATCTGGTTGAGCAATGGGCCTACGACGTCGGGATCACGAAGAAACGCTGCCTCGGCCGCGTCGAGGACCGGCAGGAACGCTTCAGCGAGTTGCCCGGTCGCCCGGTCGGCATCGATCTGCGCACGACCAGTGGCCTGCTTGCGGAAGTTCTCGAACTCGGCCTGGACGCGCTGGGTGATCGCCCTGTACTCGTCACGCTCGGCAAGAACTGCGCCGATGTCGATGTCGGAGTAGTCGACCTCGGCGCCCGACTCGTCGACCAGTTCTGCATCAACCACTTCGGGGGTCTCGAAATCAAGTGCCGACAGGGTGTCGAGCTCGTCGAGTTCACCGGCGCGTTTTGGCACGTCATTCTCACCCAACGCGTCAGCTGCATCAGCTGCCGCTGCCGACTCGGAAGCCGACCGGGACGAGCTGCCGGCCAGTTCCTCGTCGTTCAGGTCATCGGGATCGACCATGTCGCCATCCCCCATGTTGGACATAACGGGCGCCTCAGGCTTCCGGCTCGTCGTCGGCGATTTCGTCGTCGACGATTTCGGCGTCGACGATGTCGTCGTCATTCACGTCGCCGGTGCCCGAATCGCCCTGGCCAGACGCGGAAGAGCCTTCGGCCCCTGCATCTTTCGCAGCTGCTTCGTAAAGCTTCTGGCTGAATGCCTGGCTGGCGGCCATGAGGGCCTCGGTTGTCGACTTGATTACGTCGTTGTCGTTGCCTTCGAGTGCCTTTTTGAGGTCAGCGAGGGGCGCCTCCACGGCGTCTTTCTCTTCGGCTGGGACCTTCTCACCCTGCTCGCGGAGGACCTTTTCGGTCTGGTACACGAGGCTGTCGGCGTTGTTCCGGACCTCAGCCTCGGCGCGACGCTTGGCGTCTTCGTCGGCGTGTGCCTCGGCGTCCTTGACCATCTGTGCGATGTCGTCCTTATTGAGCGTTGACTGGCCGCTGAGCGTCATCGACTGCTCTTTGTTGGTGGCTCGGTCCTTGGCACTGACGTGGACGATGCCGTTGGCGTCGATATCGAAGGTGACCTCGATCTGCGGAACTCCACGGGGGGCGGGCGGCAGGTCGACGAGCGTAAATTTGCCGAGCGTCTTGTTGTAGCTCGACATCTCACGCTCACCCTGGAGTACATGGATTTCGACTGACGGCTGCATGTCTTCTGCCGTGGTGAACACCTCAGAACGCTTGGTCGGGATCGTGGTGTTGCGCTCGATGAGCTTGGTCATGACGCCACCTTTGGTTTCGATGCCGAGCGACAGCGGCGTGACATCGAGCAGCAGGACGTCTTTGACGTCGCCGCGGAGCACGCCGGCTTGGACGGCAGCGCCAATGGCAACTACTTCATCCGGGTTGACGGTCTTGTTCGGCTCTTTGCCAGTGAGGTCCTGCACGAGGTCGGTAACGGCCGGCATGCGGGTCGAGCCGCCGACGAGGATCACGTGGTTGAGTTCGCCCTTGGCAACTCCGGCGTCTTTGAGCGCCTGCTCGAACGGAGTGCGGCAGCGCTCGATGAGATCGGCCGTGAGCTCCTGGAACTTCGCCCGTGTGAGCTGTTCGTCGAGGTGCAGCGGGCCGTCGGCCGTGGCGGTGATGAACGGCAGGTTGATCTGCGTGCTCTGTACCTGGCTCAGTTCGACCTTGGCTTTTTCGGCGGCTTCCTGCAGACGCTGTGCCGCCATGCGGTCGATACTGAGGTCGACGCCCTGGGCTGCCTTGAATTGCTGGACGAGCCAGTCGATGATGCGCTGATCCCAGTCGTCGCCACCGAGAACGGTGTCGCCGTGCGTGGACTTTACTTCGAAGACGCCGTCGCCGATCTCGAGGACTGACACGTCGAACGTGCCGCCACCAAGGTCGAACACGAGGATGGTTTCGTCTTCGTCGCTCTTGTCGAGGCCGTAGGCGAGCGCCGCTGCGGTCGGCTCATTGATAATGCGGAGCACTTCGAGGCCGGCGATGGTGCCTGCTTCCTTCGTGGCGGTGCGCTGGGCATCGTCGAAGTAGGCGGGGACGGTGATGACAGCCTGCGTGACCGTGTCGCCGAGGTAGCTCTCGGCGTCGCGCTTGAGCTTCATCAGCGTGCGGGCGCTGATCTCTTGTGCGGTGTACTGCTTGCCGTCGATGTCGTCCGACTTCCACGCCTCGCCCATGTGGCGCTTCACCGAACGGAAGGTGCGATCCGGGTTGGTGATGGCCTGGCGCTTTGCGACTTCGCCGACGAGCACTTCGCCGGCCTTCGAGAACGCGACAACGGACGGGGTGGTGCGGCCACCTTCGGAGTTCGGGATGACGACGGGCTCGCCGCCTTCCAGGACCGAGACGACTGAGTTGGTGGTACCGAGGTCGATACCAACTGCCTTGGGCATGTGATGCTCCTTGCTTTCTGCGTTCGAGAGATATTCGGGGGAGGATCAAGATCCTGATTCGTGAGGACTCAAGATAGCGAGTGGAGTCCTTGTTAACAACCTCGACTTTACTTACTTGACAGTAACCGACTCAGCATTTACAGCAACGAGGGCCTGGAACGACATCAGCCGAGGAGGAACTCCGGGCCGAACGACTCGGGCAGCAGATCGGCCATCGAGATGTCAAGAACTGCTCCACCGTTGGTCGTCGCGTGAATAATCGCGTCGGGACCAGCGAACTCACGGAGTTTCTGGCGGCAGCCGCCGCACGGAGTGCCCGGAATGTCGCCAACCGTGACAGTGAGTGCCTCGACGATTTCCCGTTCACCGGCCACCACCATCGCGGCGATTGCACCGGCCTCGGCGCAGGTGCCCTCCGGGTACGACGAGTTCTCCACATTGCAGCCGGTGAAGACAGCACCCGATGCTGTGCGCACCGCGGCGCCGACCGCATACTTCGAGTACGGCGAATACGACTGCTGCTGGGCTGCAACAGCAGCATCGAAGAGATCCGGCATCTTGGCGGTCACGACAGCGCCCGGGGAACGAGAAACCGGAGCGCCGGACCCGAACGCGCACGCAAGAAACCGGCGCCGATTTTGTTCCACACGCCCGGCACGACAACGGCGCGATTCTGGTCGATCCCGCGGGGGCCAGCGGCAGCCAACTGCTGCGCGATCACTCGGCCGATACCTGACGATGCACCCGTAATGAGTGCGCGGTTCCATCTCATGACCCAATCGTGCCACGTGCTACTCGTTGTCGGCACCCACCGGACTCCACTCGACCATCGCGCGCGGCCCCACTGCGGTCTGGCAGACTCACCCAGCAATGCAGCTGTACCTCCGAGATGCGTTGGAATCCGACGTGGACGATCTGATCGAGCTGTTGCTCGGCAACAAGATTCGCGACCCCGAGTTCATGCAGGCGAACCGGGACAACCCGAGCTTCGTCGGCGACTACGTTGACGCCATCCGCGAGATTGATGCAACCACCGGCAACTACCTGCTCGTTGCCGACCTCGGCGGACGTGCAGTTGCCATGGTGCAGCTCGTGACCTTCCGCCACTTTCAGCATCGCGGTGGCCGTTGCGCCGAGATCGAGTCGATGCACGTCGCACCGTCGCACAGCGACTCCGACATCGGCAGCCAACTTCTCGAGTACGCCGCCAGCCGCGCACGCGATCTCGGCTGCTACCGCATGCAGCTCACCGCGGGCGCGAAGCTGCAGCACAGCCACAAGTTCTTCCAGGACCACGGGTTCGTCCCGACTCACGTCGGGTACAAGCAGTACCTCGACCTCGACTGGACGCCGCAGCGCAGTGCGCAGCTCGTCCGGCCGCAGCCCGAGTTCTTCGACGAACTCGCCGACCAGTCGTAACAACGTAGATAGTTGCGAAAGGGGCCTGACCCCATACGTCGTCGCGGAGGAACGGGTCGTAGGTGTCGGCCTAAGGAGATCGTCAGACCGCTTCGGCGTGAGCCGGTGCGGCGGCGCCTTAGCCTGACGTCATGGCGTTGTCGCTCAGCAAGCATCCGTCGTTCTCTGGTCGTCCAGGCCCAGTTCTTCTTGTCGTCGCTGATGGAGTCGGTGCCGCTCCGGCAGGCCCCAGTAACGCAGTCACCGAAGCGGTCACACCGACCCTCGACCAACTCACCACCAGCGAGCTGTACACCGAGCTGGCAGCGCACGGGCCAGCAGTCGGGCTCCCGACCGACGACGACATGGGCAACAGCGAGGTTGGCCACAACGCACTCGGTGCTGGGCGAATCTTCGCCCAAGGGGCCAAGCTGGTGAACAAGGCCCTGGCAAGTGGGGCGATCTTCGAGACCGACATCTGGAAGCAGGCAATCGAGCGCGGGGCGCGCAACACCCTCCATCTCCTTGGTCTCCACTCCGACGGCGGAGTGCACTCGATGACCGCGCACCTTTATCAATTGCTGCGCCGAGCAGCCAATGAGGGCGTGACCAGCTGTGCCGTGCACATCCTCCTCGACGGGCGTGACGTTGCCCATCGCAGTGCCCTCAGCTACATCGCGCAGACCGAGGCCGTGCTCGACGAAATCAACGCTGGCGGCGCGAACAATGACCCGCCTCGCAACTTCCGGATTGCCTCGGGCGGCGGTCGCATGACGATCACCATGGATCGATACGGAGCCGAATGGGACATGGTCGAACGCGGCTACCTCTGCCACACACACGGCGAAGGTCCGGTGTTCGCGTCCGCAACCGATGCCGTCGAGACCATGTACGCCGAGACCGAAAAGGGCGATCAGTACCTCGGTCGTTTTGTCGTCGGTGATGTCGGCAAGCGGCCGGTCGGCACAATGCGCGACGGCGACGCTGTCCTGCTGTTCAACTACCGCGGCGACCGTGCCATCGAGATCTCACGCGCCTACGAAGAAGCCGACTTCGACATGTTCGACCGAACCGGCGCCAACGGCGAGCAGCACCCCGACGTGTTCTACGCCGGCATGTTGCAGTATGACGGTGACAAATTCATCCCGAAGCGGTACCTCGTCAAACCTCCGGCAATCGATCGCACGATGAGCGAGTTCTTGTGCGCCGAAGGAATCAGGAGCTTCGCGATCAGTGAGACCCAAAAATTCGGCCACGTCACCTACTTCTGGAACGGCAACAAGTCAGGCTTCATCGACGAGTCGCTCGAGACGTACATCGAGATCCCGTCCGACAACGTCGAGTTCGACACGACCCCGGCGATGAAGGTCCGCGAGATCACCACCGAAACCATCGATCTCCTCCGGTCGGGCGAGTACCGATTCGGTCGGCTGAACTTTCCGAGTGGCGACATGGTCGGCCATACCGGCCACCTCCACGCGACCGTCGAGGCGCTGGAGGTCATCGACGAGTGCATGGCGCAGTTGATCGACGTCATCGACGAGCTCGGAGGCGTCATCATCTACACCGCCGACCACGGCAATGCCGACGTGATGTACACCGTCGATGCCGCTGGTGCCAAACACCCCAAAACGAGCCACACACTTTCGCCTGTGCCGTTTGCGATCCACGATCCAAACTACGACGGCGAATACCACATGGTCGACGCAGCCCCAGGCGACGCACACGGCCTCGCGAATGTCGCCGCGACCGTCTTCAACCTGCTCGGCTTCGACGCGCCCAACGACTACCTCCAACCGCTGATCACGTTCTGATGGACCACGCTCAACATCGGCGTGAATGCGGATCTTGAGAGCTCGGTCACCCGGGGATCTCGCGATGCGCCTATCATAAAATTTGTGACAAGCAAAAAGATTCAACTCGAGTCCCTCAAGAATGTTCCGCTCTTCAGCGGATGCAGCAAGAAAGACCTCGAGAAGGTCGCCAAGGCCGCTGACGAAATCACGATGACCGAGGGCACCATGCTCGTTGATCAGGGCCAGACCGGACGCGAGGCCTTTGTCATCTTGACTGGCAACGTGATCATCACGCGCAGCGGCCGTAAGATCGCCACGCTCACTTCGGGAGACGTTGTGGGCGAACTCTCGCTCCTCGATCACGGCCCGCGAACTGCCTCTGCTGTCTGCGCCACCGATTGCACGCTGCTCGTGATCGACCAACGTCGCTTTCTCGGTGTCCTCGACGCTGTCCCATCGATTGCGCACAAGCTGATGGGCGTCCTCGCTTCACGCATCCGTCAGATGGACCACACCGTCTTCGGCTAAAAGTCACCGTCGTGTCAGACCCTGTCCGACGCGACCGCCTGCTCCAACAGGTTGCGTCGGATGATCGTGTGAATTTTCATCCAATTCTCGACCATTGTGACCAGCAGCGCGAACTCACGCATCGCTACGCACGTGCTCGGCGACGACGGCCGGCGTTCGCTGCACCCTCGGCGCTGCGGCCAGTGACGGATTCCTCACACCTCCCGTATGGGGTCAGGCCCCTTTCGCACTTACTGAACACACCGTCCAACAAGTGCGAAAGGGGCCTGACCCCATGACTGATTTCGAGGCGGATCTGTGGTCGGGAGTGACCTGCGAGTAGATTTGCGGGCGCATGAATGCTGCTACCGAAACCCCCGCTCCAGACGCCGAGCCGAAGCGGGTCAAGCCGCATCAGCTGGCCATCGTCCTGTTCACGGCGGTGGGTCTTTTTACCCTCGTGTCGGGCATCCTCCCCCAGGTCACCAAGTGGGAGAACGACAATGCCGTGCACCGCACCGTGTTTGTCAACATCCCGGGCCCGATCCAAGTCGTGTTCTACACGGTCATCCCAGTGCTCCTCATCTGGGTTGGCATCATGTTCGCCAACCGGATGAAGAATTGGGAGCGCGGCGCACCGTCGCAGCGCCGCACCAACACCAAGAACGCCAAGCAGCGTCTCAAGGACTTCCGCGCCGGCGTCTACATGCAGACGCTCCTGCGCGATGCCGGTGCCGGCCTCATGCACTCAATGATCTACTTCGGCTTCCTCGCGCTGCTCGGTGTTACCACCGTCCTCGAAGTCGACCACCAACTGCCCGAACAGCTGAAGTTCCTCCACGGCACCACGTACAAGGCCTACGCATTCATCGGCGACCTCGCCGGCCTCGTGTTCCTGGGCGGCATCGTGTGGGCAGTCGTGCGCCGCTACGTGCAGCGCCCGTACCGCATTCGAATCAAGAGCAAGCCCGAACACGCCATTATCCTCGGCGTCTTCTTCGCCATCGGTGTCACCGGCTACGGCGCCGAGATGTTCCGCATCGCCCTCGAAGGTGGCCCGGAGTACGAAAAGTGGAGCTTCATTGGCTACCCGCTCTCGACGCTCGTCGACGGCATGTCACAGTCGGCACTCAGCACCTGGCACCAGTGGTGGTGGATTGGTCACGTTGCAGCCTTCGTCGCCTTCCTCGCGATCCTGCCCCTCACAATGCTGCGCCACATCTTCACATCACCGATCAATTTGTACCTCAAGGACAAAGACCGTCCGAAGGGTGCGATGCGCCCGATGGCCAACCTCATGGAGACTGAACTCGAGTCGTTCGGCGCCTCGGTCGTCGAAGACTTCACCTGGAAGCAACTGCTCGACCTCGATGCCTGCACCATGTGCGGCCGTTGCACCAGCGTCTGCCCGGCGCATGCCACCGGCAAGTCGCTCGATCCGCGCGAAATCGTCCTGAAGGCGGGTGCGGTCATGGCCGCCTCCGGTTCGCCAGCAGTCAGCGCACCGCTCGGCGAAGACAAAGAGATCACCATCTCGGCCAACAACCTGTTCGAACGGATCACCGCCGAAGAGATCTGGGCCTGCACCACCTGCAAGGCGTGCGACGAGATCTGCCCAGTC
>ERZ889078.343-NODE-343-length-41965-cov-26.197351_pt1 | contig 41965 bp, 33 predicted proteins | sample MGYA00521266_ERZ889078 | MGnify/ENA primary metagenome ERZ889078 (study PRJEB32303, sample SAMEA104408618) | aquatic metagenome | biome: Brackish water; feature: Pelagic; material: water | place: Baltic Sea | collected 2014-06-16T06:34:00 | depth 76,534 m ... | reverse complement strand
GTTATTCATTTAATGATAATTAATGAAGTTTTCGGAGTCTAACGTTCGTCAAACATTTTGTGTTTCTTTACGCTTTATCATCCTCATTTTCTTTACGCCATTTTTCTCAATGCGGAGGACAGATTGCTTGGGCAATCTGATTGGGCTTCGGCCTGTGGGTATTTTGAAGAGTTGTTTGTTAAGGAATTCAGGTTTCGCTGATGCGGTGCGGTGGCAAAAATCATCAGCCTGCGGCTGATGAAGGACCGCATTAGAAAAATGGCGTTAAGAAAAATATTGGGTTAATCCGTTAAAAAACATAAACCGTCCAACGACGTTAGATGCGAGGCACGAGCAGCTAAAAGGAGGCGTTTTTATGTTTTAGGATTAAGTCAATGTTTTTTAGCCATTCTTCAACAGCGGATGTTTTTTGGTACTTTTTTGCGCCAAAAAAGTACATAAAGAATTTAAACTTTAAACCGGCCTTTTCTTTTGTCTCAATGATACACGATACAATCGTGCACCAGACAGAGTCCTATTTCAAATAAAGAATATAATCATAATTACCCTTAAGCAAACAGCTATCATAATTAGATTTAAATAAAGTCTTTTTACCTAAAGCATATTTCTTCATTATTGAAATGTCACTATTGGTGGAATTATTAGATGAATTACTAGCCCAATCCATTACAGCTTTTATAGTACAGGCTTCATTACTAAAATTTTCAGCAACTGTAACGAATTGTTTATTATTCGAGGTTTTTCGTTGCAAGAATTCAATATCCTTTCCTCTCCTTATGCTCATATAACTAACAATAGCAATGTATTTTTTAGTATCAGAATTAACTTTAAGATACTGATTAATGATATTTAATGAATAGTAATTTAGCCTATTTCTAAAGTCTACAGAATTAAATGGTATTGCATACAAATCAGTCCGAAAAGAAATAATTTCATCAAATATTTCATTAAAGTATAAATAATCAGTAGAATCAATATTTTTTAGTTGAAAGGTCACATTTAGCAGCTTTTTTCTAATCAATTCTAGCTCCTGAGCTTGAAGTAATCCAGTATCTCTGTATAGAAATGCTAAGGAATCTACCATATGTCCCAACCTAGAATAATCATCTACAAAATCATGTTTATACAAAATATCTCTCAAAACATCAATTGAATAGAACATATCTTCTTCCATGGATATCGATACAATATCTAGTGAATCAATAGCGTCGGTTTTCAAAAGGTATTTATACCTTTCTTTAAAATTCTTTGCGCTTGTTCTACCTACATTTGACCTAAACCTTTTAGAATTTTTATATTGAAGAAACAACCATTCATCAGCTTTTCCTGTTTCGATAAATAGTGTTTTAGCATCTGACTTTTCATAAATAGTTTGCACAACTTCACTAAAATAGTCTCCATATTTTTGTAAATTGATATTGCTGATAAGGAATAACTTATAATCTATTGTATCATTTCTTAATAAATCAATTGTATTGTTTTTCACAACCTTTTCTGCTAATACTTGAGCTTCAATTTCAATAAATGACAATATGCCCAATAAAACAAGTGCTATATTCTTCATAATTCTAGTGTTCTTTTTTTTAACAGCTATTTGATTGAAATACAAACTATTCTATGCTCACTAAGAATGAATACTTCCGAATGGTATTCAGAAAATAACGATTCACAAAACTACTAATAGAAACTTCCAGATACCTTTTACGAATCTGATATTTTTTTTAGCTGATTTTGACTTGGCAAATATAGCGAATTATGATTTGATTTTAATAGTTGGAACGCAATAAATCCGATAGCTATTGAATCGCTCACCAGAGGTGGAAATTTTACCCTTTCTTTTTTGCTGTAGGTCAAAAAAGAAACAAAAAACCCCACCGCTCGATAAAAATGACTAAAAATAAGAACAATAAAGCTAAAACACAAAACTCCTCCTTATAGCCTCCAAAATGGTAAGTTATTCATTTAATGATAATTAATGAAGTTTTCGGAGTCTAACGTTCGTCAAACAGGTTGTGTTTCTTTACGCTTTATCATTCTCATTTTCTTTACGCCATTTTTCTCAATGCGGAGGACAGATTGCTTAGGCAATCTGATTGGGTTTCGGCCTGTAGGTCTTTTGAAGAGTTGTTTGTTAAGGAATTTAGGTTTCGCGGATGCGGTGCGGTGGCAAAAATCATCAGCTTGTGGCTGATGAAAGACCGCATTAGAAGAATGGCGTCAAGAAAAACTTTGGGTTAATCCGTTAAAAAACATAAACCGTCCAACGACGTTTGATGCGAGGCACGAGCAGCTAAAAGGAGGCGTTTTTATGTTTTAGGATTAAGTCAAAGTTTTTTAGCCATTCTTCGGTAGCGGATGTTGTTTGGTACTTTTTTGCGCAAAAAAAGTACATAAAGAATTTAAACTTTAAATCGGCCTTTCTTTTTTGCTATAGGTCAAAAAAGAAACAAAAAAACCCACCAGCGGTTGACGGATAGTTTTCTGCTTTCTTCCTATTAACTTTTATACACATCACAAGAAAGGATTCTTGTAATAGCTGGGGCGAATTATTTACATGTTTATAAAATTTAACCCTTTGATTTTTCCATAATATACTGGAGAGAGACTATAATGCTTTTCATTATTATTAATACTGTATAAATATTTTCTTCTAGTTAGAAGTGTGTAAATAACAGATTTCCTTTGTTCATAATTTAATAAACTATCATTTAACACAAATTTATCAATAAAATAGTTTTTTAAAATATTCTTAGTGCTCACTTTCATTATAGAATCAAGAAATTCATTTCTTTTTACAACATCAAATTTAATCTCATCTAAAATAACAAAATTTGTGTCTAAAACTACTTTGCCATCATTTTTTTTCATCATTTTGTTGATTAAACTATTATTGTAGTATTTCTTTTGGTCTATCATACTATATGTTTTTTCTCCAGGAATAACATATTCTTGCAATGTATCTTTATAATTTGTTGTTACCATACAGTAATATGATATTGCCATAACTTCTTCACTTAATAACTCGTTATAATATCCTTTTTTGGTACACGAAACCAAAAAACATACTATAAATATGACAATAATAACTTTTTTCATTATTTGTTTTTTATTAGTATATCATAATTTGATACAGCAGGATATTTTCCAATTGTGCTATTTGAATTGGGTTCCATTGTATGATAGGAATGCATGAGTGGCAACCCAAATCTATCTCTAACAAAGCCCCCATCTCTCGCTGTTGCTCGATTATATCGTGTGATATTCAACAAGTTACCATAGCAGCTACCTCACCAATCTTATCGTAAGGCCCAATAAATCAACAAATACTATCATAAAATATCAGATTAACATAACCTCACCAGTCCCAAAAAACAGCCTGCTCCCTAACCCTACCTCCCAGACAAATTCTTAGGAATGCGGCCAGTTTTGATGGATTCAGAGCGAAGTCGTCTGCCAACAATGCGTTCTACCATTGCTCCTATTTCCAGCACTTTATCTACGTCTAAATTGGTTTCGATATTCATTTCGTCCATCATCACTACCAAATCCTCGGTAGAAATTAATCCTGCCAAATTAGAATCTTTATAATAATATGCTCCTGTTCCGGAAACGGGAACTCCGCTAACAAAATTCGCTGGTTGTCCGCCCAAGCCTCCCATAGATGCTTCGTAATTGGTCATTCCAGCTTGCAATGCAGCCAAAACATTTGCCAATCCCCAACCTCTGGTGGTATGGAAATGTACAATATGTTTGTCGGGTTTTCCGAAATGGTCGAGCAGCATGCTATAATATTTATAAACTCTATCAGGCGATGCAGAGCCATCATGGTCAGCATGTTCCACATCATTTGCTCCAATATCAATCCAGCGCTGTGCAAAGTCTATAGCCTTTCCCATTTCTGTTGGTCCTTCAATTGGACAACCCCAAATCGTGCTCACGGTACCATTTACTTTGATACCTGCTGCTTGCGCTTTTGGAATCCATTCTTCAGCCATTTTCCAATAATCTTTAAGACTTAGTCCCGAATTTTTCTGATGATGCGACTCACTTGTAGAAACCATCAAAAGAATTCTATCTGGACCATATCCATCTTTTTTCGCTTGTATGGCACGTTGAATGGCTTGCTCGCGAATGGTAATTGCAGTAAGGCTAACACTGTCAATCAGGTGTTTCACTTTCTTGCTATTGCGAATTCCTTTAAAGAGCTCATCGGCATCCTTAAATTGGGGCATTCCTTTTGGATTGCCAAAATTGCTTACTTCCACATGCTTAAAGCCTGCTAAAATCAATTGCTCTAAAGTCCATAATTTGGCTTCTGTGGGAATATATATTTCTTCGTGTTGAAATCCATCACGTACTGTGATGTCTCCTATGGTTACTTTTTTGGGGTAGTTCATTTTTAATAAGTTATGAGTTATGAGTTACGAGTTATGAGTTACGAGTTTTCTGCCTTATTACTTTATACTTTTGCCTTAATTTTCAGTCTTCAGTCTTCAGTCTTCAGTGTTCTGCCTTAATACTTCTACCTTAAGACTTATTAAAACTTCATTTCGGGAATTTCTCCTTCGATGATTAATGGAGCTCCAGTGGCGGCAATAATTTCTTCCACACTAATACCGGGTGCTCTTTCTAGGAGTTTAAATCCTTTGTCAGTAACTTCGATAACCGCCATATCGGAAACAATTTTCTTTACGCAGTTTACGCCTGTTAAAGGCAAATCGCATTTTGTTTTAAGTTTGGGAGAACCATCTCTGTCAACGTGAGTTGTGGCTACAATTATATTTTTAGCAGCAGCAACCAAATCCATTGCCCCGCCCATTCCTTTCACCATTTTTCCAGGGATTTTCCAAGAAGAAATATCGCCTTTTTCACTTACTTCAAAAGCGCCTAAAACGGTTAGGTCAATATGTCCACCGCGAATCATTGCAAAGCTCATAGAAGAATCAAAAAATGAAGATCCTTCCAAATAGGTAACGGTTTGCTTGCCCGCATTAATCAAATCTGCGTCTGCTTTTCCTTTTTCTGGAAATGGTCCAATACCCAATAATCCATTCTCAGATTGCAACACAACATCCATTCCCTCAGGGATATAGTTTGCCACAAGTGTTGGAATACCAATACCAAGATTTACATAATATCCATCTTGAAGTTCTTGTGCTATGCGTTGTGCTATTTGTGTTTTATCTAGTGCCATAATTTTGTTTATTCAAGGTTAATATTTTGGAATTTTAACGAGTAGTTTCAAATTCGATACGCTTTTCATAATCCACTCCTTGGAAAATTCGCTGTACGAAAACGCCAGGTAGGTGAACCTGATTTGGGTCTAACTCTCCTACTTCCACCAATATATCCACCTCTGCAATGGTGATTTTTCCTGCCATTCCCATGGGTTGATTAAAATTATTGGCCGTGTGGCGGAAAATCAAATTTCCTGCTTTATCACCTTTCCAAGCTTTTATAATTGAAAAATCAGCTACTAAAGCATGCTCCAAAATATGTGGTTTGCCATCAAACACGCGCACTTCTTTGCCTTTGGCTACTTCTGTTCCGTATCCCGCTGGCACAAAAAATGCAGGAATACCTGCCCCACCAGCTCTAATTCGCTCTGCTAAAGTACCTTGAGGATTCAATTCTACCTCAAGTTCGCCACTCAACATTTGCCTTTCAAATTCTTTATTTTCTCCTACATAGGAAGAAACCATTTTTTTGATTTGATGTTTGCGCAGCAATAATCCTAATCCAAAGTCATCAACTCCTGCATTATTTGAAATACAGGTAAGTCCAGTAATTCCTTTGTCAACCAAGGCATGAATACAGTTTTCAGGAATTCCAGAAAGTCCAAAGCCGCCCAACATCAAGGTTTGATTGTCTTGAATATCAGCAATGGCTTCTTTTGCATTTTTTACTACTTTGTTCATATTTTATATATTTAATTGCAATAATAATAAATTATTTCAAGGTTAAAATTAACACCCTATATATCTCGAAATCACCAATCGTTGAATTTCGCTTGTGCCCTCGCCTATTTGCAATAAGCGCTGATCACGATAGAATCTTTCAACAGGATAATCTTTCATCAATCCATAACCACCATGAATTTGCACCGCTTCGTCAGCCACTTCTTTGGCAATTTCAGAGCAATATAATTTCGACATGGCCGCTTCCTTAGCAAATGGTCTGTGATTATCTTTCAGCCAACAAGCTTTATATAAAAGATTGCGAGCCAGCTCAATTTTCATAGCCATATCCGCCAATTTGAAAGCATTAATCTGGAATTTAGCAATTGGTTTTCCAAACTGCTTGCGCTCCTGAGCATAAGCCAAAGCCGCTTCATAAGCACCTTGTGCAGCACCCAATCCCATGGCGGCAATGCTCAATCGACCATTATCCAAAGTGGAAAGCATAATGCGCGAACCATCGCCAATTTTACCTAGCAAATTTGCCTCTGGAACAATGCAATCGTCAAAATAAAGTTCTGCCGTATCAGAAGCACGCCACATCATTTTATTATGCATGGCTCTTTGGGTGAATCCAACTGTGCCTTTCTCAACGATTATACACGAATATTCCTTTTTTCCATCAGGATGAATTTTGGTAACAGTTTGTACTGTACTTCCCAAATTGAAATCATTAGAAGCGTTGGTTATGAATATTTTAGAACCATTGATATTCCATTTTCCATCAGCCAACTTGGCGACTGTTTTGGTTCCTCTTGAGTCAGATCCTGCTTCTGGTTCTGTTAATCCAAAACCCCATAATCCTTTACCAGAACATAGATTTGGAAGATATTTCATTTTCTGCTCTTCGGTTCCATAATAATATAATGGCCCTATTCCCAATGAGTTATGCGCTGCCAAAGTGGCTGCTTGCGAACCATCAACTCTCGCTAACTCTTCCACAGCAATAATATAAGAAAGCGTGTCCATTCCTTGTCCTCCGTATTTTACAGGAAGATACATCCCGAATAGCCCAAGCTCTCCCATTTTCATAGTCAAATCATAAGAAAACTCAGCTTTTTCGTCCAGCTCTTGCGCAATAGGTTTAATTTCTCGCTCAGCAAAATCTCGAACAGTTTGACGAATCATTTTCTGTTCTTCTGTTAAATCAAAATTCATATCTGTGTTTGTTTTTGTGTTTTTGTTTTCTTAGGCTTCTATAATTTCTTCCAATTCCTCAAAAATAACCAATGGAGTATTTCCATTCACCATTTCGTTCAATTGGCCTTTTATTTCTTTGATGATTCCATCTCTCGGAGCCAAAATGTTATTTTCCATTTTCATGGCTTCCACCACCAATAAGCGATCACCTTTACTGACTGCATCACCTATTTTCGCATCAATTTTTATCAATTTGCCCGGCATTGGCGAAACAACGCTATTACCAGCAGCCCCTTCATGATCATCTATAAAGAAATCAGTGGCATATAAAATGTCATCTCGTTTTAATGTAAAAGTATGACCACCATAACTTAATCTTGTGCCCAATTCTTTTGCATCAGAAATATACATTTTCTTACAATGTGTATTAATATTCAGCCTGATGTAATTTTTATGATGCTCTTTTGATTTACATTCGTAGTTTTCACCATCAATTTTTATTTGGTAAAATTGTCCTTCAATTTGAGCTAATTCAATGGCATATTTTTGCTCACCTTCGCTAATATTAAATTGCTGATTACTTCTCCAATAGCCAATGCTATTCCAAACAGAATTATTCTCTGCTGACTTAAAAGCCTGAAGATGGTGTACTAAATAAGCACAAACAACATGATATTTATTCAGCTGAATGGCTCGATCTTTTATGGCTTGCACCAATCTTTCTAGATTATCATCGCAGAATTTTGTACTTATATTATTCTGTACAAACTCCTTAGATAGCAGCATCTCCACCAAAAATGCAATATTATGATTGATACCATGAATTACATAATGCCGCAAGGCTTGCACAAGTCGCTCATTAGCAATTTCGCGACTTTCGCCATACGCAATCAATTTGCTAATCATTGGATCAAAAAAGCTATGAATTGTCGTTGGAGAATCCAATGCGGCATCAATTCTTAAATTACTTCCCTCAGGTTCAGCGTAAAAGCTAATATCACCTGGAGAAGGTCTGAAATCATTTTCGGGCTCTTCTGCATAAATTCTTGCCTCAATGGCATGGCCAGTTTGTTTGATATCGCTTTGAACCATGGAAAGCGGATTGCCTGCAGCAACCAATATTTGTTCTCTTACAATGTCAACACCAGTCACCATTTCAGTAACAGGATGCTCAACTTGTATTCGAGTATTCATTTCTAAAAAGTAGAAATTCAAATTTTTATCTACTAAAAATTCGATAGTACCAGCGCTATCATAATTTACAGCCTTTGAAATTTCGACTGCAGCTGCACCCATTTTCTCTCTTGTAATCTGGTCGAGTGTAGGCGAAGGACTTTCTTCAATCACCTTTTGGTATCTTCTTTGAATGGAACATTCGCGCTCATAAAGATGAACCACGTTTCCATGTTTATCACCTAAAACTTGTATTTCAATATGGCGAGGATCTTCAATAAATTGCTCAATAAACACTTCGCTATCACCAAAATACGACAAAGCTTCACGACTTGTAGATTCAATAATTTCGTCGAGCTGACTTAAATCATTGACAATACGCATTCCTTTTCCACCACCACCAGCGGCAGCTTTTACCAAAATTGGTAAGGGAATATTTTGAGCCGCTTTTTTCAATTCCTCAATAGTTCCAACTGCTCCTTTGGTCATCGGAACATTCAGTTTACCAACAAAATCTCTGGATTCCACTTTATTACCCATCAGTTTTATGGCGCGGGTTGAAGGCCCAATAAAAGTGATATTGGCTTTTTCGCAAGCCGCAACCAATTTTGGATTTTCAGCCAAAAAACCATAACCAGGATGAATGGCTTCACTTCCAGAATCTGTAGCAATTTTAATGATTTTATCAATATTGAGATAAGATTCGCTTAAGTCCTGTTCTCCAATAAAATAAGCCTCATCCGCTATGCGAGTATGGAGTGCATTTTCATCAGGACGTGAATAAATTGCAACAGTTTGGATTCCCATTTTCTGCGCAGCTCTGATAATCCTAATTGCAATTTCGCCCCGATTAGCGATTAATATTTTGTTGAATATTTGCATATTTCAAATATATGTTTTTAGTTCCTAATATTTATAAAAGCCAGAAAATGACTATTCTACCCAATTTGCTTTGCGTTTTTCAAGAAATGCGGCCATACCCTCTTGACCTTCTTCCGAAGCGCGAATTTCGGCAATCATTTTAGCAGTATATCCAATCGCATCATCCAAAGTGAGTGCATTGCTGATATCGTAAATTAGATTTTTGCAATGAGTCATGGCTTTCGGTCCGCTGGTTTTCAGCTGTCCAATCAACTCTGCAACATAAGCTTCCATTTCGTCAAAACTAAATGACTGATTTACTAATCGGTGCTTCTCAGCCTCAGGACCTTTAAAGCGTTTTCCGGTAAGCATCAATTCTTTAGAACCATATTCTGAAACTCGCTTGGTAACATAAGGCGAAATACATGCTGGCACAATTCCAATTTTGACTTCGCTCAAAGAAAAAGTAGTATTATGATCAGCATAAGCAAAATCGCAAGCAGCTAATAATCCATTTGCTCCGCCAATTGCAGCGCCATGCACCATAGCAATCGTTGGCTTTGGACAAGTATATATTTTATTGAAACAGATTGATAAATTCATGCTTTCTTTAAAATTATCGTCATAAGAATATTTGGCCACATTGCGCATCCAATTTAAATCAGCACCAGCGCAAAAAGATTTTCCTTTACCACGTAAAATAATAATGCGAACATCATTCATCGTGCTAATCTCATCAAAAATAGCAATCAATTCAGCTATCATCACCTCATTAAAGGCATTATGTATCTCAGGACGATTTAGCCAGACAGTCCCAACTTCATCTTTTATTTCAAATTCTATGGTTGTGTATTTCATGTTTTGTTCCTAATAAATTTAATAAATTGTATTTCAATGTAAAAAGGCAAAAGTAAAAAGTCAAAAAACCGAAGACTGTCGACTGCAGACTGTTGACTGATGACTGATGACTGAATACTCATAACTTGTAACTCGTAACTTAAAACTCGTAACTCCAAAATTACATTCTAAAAATTCCATATTTAGTTTCCTCAAAAGGTTTATTCAGTGATGCAGCGATTCCCATACCGATCACTTTTCGAGTGTCAGCTGGATCGATTATACCATCATCCCAAATTCTGCTAGTACTAAAATATGCTGAACCTTCGTGTTCATACTTTTCAAGTATAGAATTGCGGAGTTTGTCAATTTCTTCTTGAGCCATTGTTTTGCCTTGAGCTTGAAGTTGCTCCTGCTTTACCTGTACCAAAACCCCAGCAGCTTGCTCACCACCCATCACCGATATTTTGGCATTTGGCCACATAAACATCATGCGAGGATCGTAGGCTCTACCAGCCATAGCGTAATTTCCAGCACCGAAAGAACCACCAAAAACAACGGTAAATTTAGGCACATTTACATTGGCAACAGCATGAACGAATTTTGCACCATCGCGGGCAATACCTTTGCGCTCATATTCTTTTCCAACCATAAAACCTGTGATATTCTGTAAAAACAAAATTGGAATATTTCGTTTACCACAAAGCTCAACAAAGTGTGCACCTTTAAGCGAAGTTTCTGAAAATAAAACCCCATTACTGGCTAAAATTCCCACTGGAAAACCCATAATATTAGCAAAACCTGTAATTATGGTTGGCGCGTATCTGGCTTTAAATTCTTGGAATCGACTACCGTCAACAATGCGAGCGATAATTTCGCGAGCGTCAACAGGTTTTTTGAGATCGATTGGAGCCAATCCATACAATTCTTTAGGATCATAATATGGCTCTTCAATTTCTTTAATATCAAGCTTTTGCTTTTCTTTATATTCTAATGTCTGGAAAATATTTCTACAGATTTGTACCGCATGTCTATCGTCGTTGGCCAAGTGATCAGCAACCCCAGAAATAGAAGTGTGAACATCTGCGCCACCCAATTCCTCAGCAGTAACTTCCTCACCAGTAGCAGCTTTCACCAATGGAGGACCACCAATAAAAATAGTACCCTGATTTTTTACAATAATTGTTTCGTCACTCATGGCAGGCACATAGGCACCACCAGCTGTGCAACTTCCCATTACAATAGCTATTTGTGGAATACCTGCTGCCGACATCCTTGCCTGATTATAGAAGAACCGACCAAAATCGAATCTATCAGGAAAAACATTGGCTTGCTCTGGTAAAAATACACCCCCAGAATCGACCATATATACGCATGCCAGGTGATTTTGCATAGCAATTTCTTGCGCTCGAACATGCTTTTTGATGGTTTCTTTAATGTAAGTTCCACCTTTAACCGTGGCATCATTGGCAATGATGAGTGTTTCACGACCATGAATAACGCCAATACCGGTAATGATACCAGCAGATGGAAATTGATTATCATAATTGCCATAGGCTGCTAAGGAAGAAAGCTCGAGGAAAGGCGTATTAGGATCAACGAGCAAATTGATGCGCTCGCGAGCTAAGAGTTTACCTCTTTTTTTATGCTTTTCAACGGCACTTGGAGAAGAGCCATTGATTACATTTTGAAGTGTTTGTTGGTATTCTGCCAGTATTTTAGAAAAGTCATCGCGGTGTTTTAGAAACTCTGGTGACTTGGTGTCAATTTTAGATTCAATTCTATACAAAATAGCTGCTCTTTAAATGTGTTCTTTAATAAGAGAATTAACAATTCCCACTTTTTGGTGGGGCTCAAAGATATAAAAATTATCTTGAGATTTTATGTGAATTTTTATGAGTTTAATCATGTCTGTTTTACAACTTAGGATTTCATTTTTTGAAATATATGATAATATTAAGCATATCTCCTAAATCCCTTGCTTCCGCAAGAATCCTTTCGTGTGGCATGAATAAACAAGTATATTTCATAAAACCACTGGAAAGGATCTGATAGCTTTCTGATTAAGCTTTAGCTGTGATAATTTTATGCAACAAAAAAAGAGCGCAACAGATTTAATAATCACGTTGCGCTCTTTAGTTTTATATTCAAACTGAGGCTTATTACATCTTAAAATCCGAAATATCTCTGAGTGAAAAATTATTGATATAACTGATATGGTGAGTAATTTGGGCACGACCTAATCTGATGAAATTATCAGCTGACTTTTTATACTTCAAATCACGATTGGCATCCAATAACATCAAATAGCCCATGATAATATAACCAGCAATTTCAACTAATCTACGTGCATGAAAATCAACATATTCGGTATCGTCTTCGCTATATACTTTTTTCACAATAGCAGCATAATGACCTGTTGATTTCACCAATGCTTTTTTCAAATATTCTAATTCAGGCTGAACTTCTTCTTGCTCATATTCCTGCAGTTTCTTCAAATAGGATTTATTACCTACTCCACGAATTGCCGCCACAACTTGTAACTGACTTGTTCCTTCGTAAATATTGGTAATTCGAGCATCTCTAAAAATTCTTTCAATCTCAAAATCCTTCATATATCCAGTTCCACCATGAATCTGTAATGAGTCAGAAGCGATTTCATTACAATATTCTGAGGCAAATAATTTTAAAACTGGCGTGTACATATCAGCATATCTCTGATAATATTTCATCTCCTGACGTTCAGCAGAAGTGAGAGTGCGTATTCTTGAAGCTTGCTCATAAACTTTATATAAATCAACAAAGCGAGCTGTTTCATAAAGCATAGAGCGGATGGCGTCAGTTTTAGCGCGCATATTACTCAACATTTCATAAACGGCAGGAAATTTAATAATAGCACGACCAAATTGCTCACGTTCTTGTGCATATTTGTATGCAGACTGATACGCGGCTTCTGCAATTCCAACCGACTGAGCTCCAACTCCTAAACGAGCAGAGTTCATCAATGACATCACATATTTAATCAAGCCAAACTTGCGATCACCAATCAATTCAGCAGGAGCATCTTTAAATACCAATTCGCAAGTTGGAGAGCCTTTAATACCCAATTTATTTTCAATTCGGCGCACTTTCATGGCGTCATGCTCTTTATTATAAACGAATAACGACAAACCACGGGCATCATTTGAAGCCTCTTCAGTTCGAGCCAAAACTAGCGATACATCAGCGTCACCATTGGTAATAAATCGCTTTACACCATTCAATAACCAAGTACCTTTTTTCTCATCATAATGCGCTTTGAGTTGCACAACTTGCAAATCGGAACCTGCATCAGGCTCGGTTAAGTCCATTGCAGCTGTTGATCCGTTGTTAAACATTGGTAAGTATATGTCCTTCAACTCTTCAGAAGCAAATTCGTTGATGGTTTCGGCACAATCCTGCAATCCCCAAATATTCACAAAACCAGCGTCAGCACGACTTACAATTTCGCCTGACATTACGTAAGGAATGATCGGGAAATTTAAGCCACCATATTGACGAGGTAAAGACCAGCCAAAAAGATTGGCTTGCACAATTGCATCCAAATTACGCTGAGTACCAGCAGCATACTTAACATGGTTATCAATTAATTCAGGACCATCGTGATCTACATCGGCGGCATTAGGGCCAATGATATCTGCTGATATTTCACCAATAATTTCTAAAACCTGATCATAATTATCCATCGCATCTTCGAAATCGATGGGTGCATAATCATAAATATTTCTATCGGAAAAGTAATTCTCTTTTAATTCCACAATTTTCTTCATCATTGGATGCGAAAGGTGGAATTTCAAATGTTCGTTATCTGTATAATAATTTGCCATTATTTTCTTGAAGCTAGGTTAAATATTATTTTGAATTTTGACGATAGTACTTAATCATCTTGGGAATTACTTCCTCCACAGTACCCACAATATTATAATCAGCCAGTTGACTAATCGGTGCATATGGATCGCTATTGATGGAAATAATTTGGGCAGCTTGTGCCATTCCAGCAGTATGTTGCACTGCTCCGGAAATTCCACAAGCGATGTATAGCTTAGGGCGAACTGTAACTCCTGTTTGACCAACTTGGCGCTCATGAGGCGCAAAACCAGCATCAACAGCAGCACGTGAAGCTCCTACTTCACCGCCAAAAGCTGCGGCTAAATCATATAATAAATTGAAATTTTCTTTTGAACCAACACCATAACCTCCAGCAACAATTATTTGAGCTCCTTTGATATTAATTTTTTGAGCTTCAATATGACGGTCTATAATGGCTACTGCAAAATCGGCATCTTCAACATATTTACTTACATCAACCTTAATAATTGCAGGTGTTTTCTTGGTGCGTACTTCCTCTTTTTTCATCACACCTTCGCGTACTGTAGCCATTTGTGGATGCATATCTGGATTAATGATTGTGGCCACGATATTTCCTCCAAAAGCAGGGCGGATTTGATATAAAAGATTTTTATAGGTAGTATCTGTTTTCTTTACATAATGGTCGCCAATTACCAAAGAAGTACAATCGGCAGTCAAACCGCAACGCAATGTTGAAGCTACTCGAGGTGCTAAATCGCGACCAATAGAAGTTGCACCAAAAAGCACGATATCGGCTTCATTTTCTGTTAGTAATTTACTTACAATGCGACTATGAGGCATATTTAAAAATGGGAAAAGTCGCTTGTCGTCAGCCAAATAAATGGTATCAACTCCATAGGGAGTCAATTCATCAACAACATGATCGATTTTGGAACCCAAAACAATAGCTTCGAGTTTCACTTTAAGTTCTTTGGCTAATTTATAGCCTTTAGAACAAAGCTCTAGGCTCACATCAGCAATATGACCCTCCTCTGTAATTTCGCAATAAACGAATAAATTTTTCTTCATATTTTTCCTTTTATGCTAACCCAAAACGTGGCTGCTGATTAAACTTTTCATTAATTTATTGACGTCAGCATCAGAAGCCGACATTGTAATGCTTTCTTTTTGTGTAAACACAACACTTTCAATTGTTTTTACTTTGGTAGGCGAACCGCTTAAACCTAGTAAATCAACATCTGCATTCAAATCTTCGACCGACCATTGCATGATTTTAAGATAAGGACGACTTTCAAAAAGCTTTAGATAATCCTCACTTAATTCTTGCAATTCTATATCAGTTTTGGCATGCTTATACTTCATTAATCTTTTGGCATTACGCACGCGGCAAGGAGCTGCACTAGAATGCACCGTTACCAAAACAGGGCAGGCAGATTCCAATACCTCCACTCCTCTTTCGAGGCGGCGTTTGACTTGAACTTTGTCGCCATTAAAACCAACAAACTCTTCAGCATAAGTAATTTGAGGAATATTAACTTTTTCGGCAACTTGTGGGCCTACCTGAGCAGTATCGCCATCAATAGCCTGACGACCAGCAATAACCATATCAAATGGAGCTAGTTTTTGAACCGCTAATGATAGCGCATAAGAAGTAGCCAAAGTATCAGAACCTGCAAACTTACGATCCGTTATCAGCACTCCTTTATCAGCACCACGATACATTCCTTCACGAATGATTTCGGCTGCTCTTGGAGGGCCCATAGTAATTATGGTAATCTCTGCGCCTTCTTTTTGCTCTTTAACTCTTAAAGCAAATTCCAAGGCATTCAAATCTTCTGGATTGAAAATGGCTGGTAATACAGCTCTATTTACTGTTCCGTCTGACTTCATGGCATCTTTTCCCACATTCCTAGTATCAGGAACTTGTTTTGCCAATACTAAAATTTTGAAACTCATATAATATTTCGTTTAGTTTATTATCTTGCTCTATACCAATACTATAGGAATAGAATTGTAAATTTAACCACTTATAAAGCGGACAAAAGTAGTAAAATTAGGATTAGGTGGGAGAATTATAAAGAAAAAAGGAAAGGGAAAAAATATAGTTTTGGTAGGAAGTTATTGAAGCTTAAAAATATAGGGGTAAGCATGCTTGGACTTTATTCAAATTTAATTTGCCATTTCAGGGCGCAGGGTAATTTGATTACAGTTCCCCGAGGCCTTGCCTCGGGATGAATTAATTTGGGCTTTCAGCCCGTTAATCAAAAAGTCAATTTCAAATTAGATATTCATCTCCATAAATTTACAAAGTAATGGATTTAGCCACGAAGTGGCAGATTATTTCAACCTAAGGCAAGGCTTTGTGTGAAACAAAATAGATTAGCTCTAACTTAAAACTAAATATAGAATTCCAGATATTTACGAAGTATGCATTTCGCCACGAAGTGGCAGCTTATTTCAACCCAAGGCAATGACTTGGGTGAAAAAAAAGTGCAATTTAGATTTCGCCCTGAAAGGGCAATTTAATAATAATGAATTCAAGTTTTGATAATAAGCTTATGAAAATGGTTTAGCTATCAGTAGTAGCGTCCTCAGCGCGCTAATGCTATAGGTTTAATTGCAAGCGTTTTTTACTTTTTTATTCGTTGCAATTTGAAATATCATATGGTGGTCTTGACCATCTAACATATTGCCCTAGGGTATATTCTCTTTTAACCACTTCACCACCGCAAACAAAAACCATATAATCTGATATTGAATTACCAAAACCCAAATCAATTTTTAAAGTGTCATTTTCAAATGTGTAATTTTCTGGGTTTGGTATTGCATGAGCTGTTGTTACTGTATCCCAATTACAATTAGGAGTGATACAATACACCGTATATCTTAAACCATTTTCAAAGATGTAAGCAGTGTTCGGATAGTCTTCTAATACCCACTTGCCTTCGATAGTGTTGGACTTAGGAGTTTCTTGAATAGACTGGGTTTCTTCTTTTTCACATCCTAAGAATAGAGAAGAAATTATTATGGTGGAAATCATCCAATATTTTTTCATAAATATTAAGTTCTAGTATATCAAATTTAATTATTCTCAAATGCTTGTCAACTAATCTCTAATCTTGTCTAAAATTCGATTAAGTTCAACAACCTCATGATCCGCAAGATTAGCAAGCATGGTATCTACTTTCTGCTCTATACTAAACATTTTGTCTAAAAGCGCTAAACCTTTTTCGGTGATTTCAACCGATTTTTGACGACGATCCTTCGAGTTTTCAACTCTGCTTACATATTCTTTTTCATATAAGCGATCTATAATGCGACTTACATCTGAATCGCGGTCAAGCATACGCTCCTTTATAAAACTAATTGTAAGGGGAGCTTCGGGACGAAAACCACGTAAAATTCTTAATACATTATATTGCTGTTCTGCAATTCCATGCGATTTTAAGGACTGTAAAAATTTATAGCTCAACTGTTTAGTTGTGTAATTGAGATTTATTAATCCTTTGTGGTATTCGTTCCGAAAGCGACCCTTTATTTCTTCTTCTAACTTCATTATTTCATGCAGAATAATTCTTTATTTCTTATAATTCCAACAACCCAAACTAAAATGAGAACAACTGATGGAAATACGATACTCAATCCGCCTGTCATATGTAAGATTATTGCACCGCCCATATAAGAGCTCAATAGCAATACTCCAAACTTATTTGTTTTGGGAAAAAGGAAAATTAAAGCTGAAACTATTTCTCCAATGGCAATAATGATTCGCCAATCACCTAATTTCATTTGCTCCATTTGCTCTGGATGCAGAAATAATTTACCTGTAGCGCTAAATAAAAATAAAGCCGTTAGCAATCCAGAGATAACCCAAGCAATAATTTGCGCTATTTTTGATTTTTCAATACTCATAATTTTTGATTTTAGAATTACACACGATTATGACTACCATCACAGAAAGCTCCATTTCCTGAATGTTTACATCCACAAAAAGCTACTTTCTTTTCTTCCATAATGTCCACTTTGGTAGGTGTAAAACCGCTACCTTTATGTGCTCCATTGCAAAATGGTTGATTGTCACTATTACCGCAAGTGCAGAAAAATACTGTACTTGGCTTCATATCCATCACATAAGGTGATTTTTGGGCAATTGTTGGTTTATCCATGTTTTAAAATTTAATATTGGCTTTATCGCCAAAGGTTAGTACTATTTTAATAATAATTATGCGGCAAAGATATGTGTAAACATTATATGTTGCAACATCTAATTTCCAAAAACATGCCTTAATCTGATATATATTATTATATAGAGGTAGAAATTTTTGAATTCTAATATCGTAAGAAGGTGAAAATGAATGACACTGATGATACAGATAATAAAGATATTATTTTATCAGCTCAAATACAATAATTCCTGATTAACCTTGTACCGTTTTTTTTTAAACGATACTATATCATATCTTTATGAATAGTCTCCACCAGTCTATTTTTCAATAATTCGGCGTAAATATCCACCACAATTTCGCGGTATTGAAAAATGATTATACTCACTGCTTTTGAGAAATTGATGGAATTTTTCACTTGCTGATTGAACTGCTTTCTAAGTACAGAAGCTAAAACCTCGTCCAAAAGTTCAACGCGAGCAGAAATTTCAAAGCGCCTAAAAATATCATTTTCTGTGCGATATTCACTCTCCAACTCAAGTTCAATTTCTTGAATTAAGCGAATAAAAGCTTTCAGCTCATCCTTACTTTGAAAAATAAATTTCATTACATCTGATTTGGAACTTCAATTCCTAAAAGGCTCATGGAGGAGCGAATAATTTTGGCTGTCAATTCTGATAAATCTAAACGGAAAGCCGCTTGTACCCTATCTTCCTCTTTGAGGATGGTATTGTCGTGGTAAAACTGATTATATTCCTTGGATAAGTCGAAAGCATAACCAGCAATCATCGCAGGGCTATAATTATCGGCAGCATTTTTTATCACTTCTGGATAATTATAAATCAATTTGATAAGGCTTTTCTCTTTATCGTTAATAGTTATATGTGATGCCCAAGTATCAAATTCCATCTCTTCAGACTTCCGAATAATAGACATAATTCGAGCATGAGAATATTGCACAAATGGGCCGGTATTGCCATTAAAATCAATAGATTCCTCTGGATTAAAAAGCATCTTTTTCTTTGGATCAACTTTTAAAATAAAGAATTTCAATGCACCCAAACCAATTTGGTTAAACAGCTTTTGGGCTTGTTCCTTAGGTAACCCTTCTATTTTACCTAACTCAGTGGTTACTTTTGCTGCATTATCAACAATTTCTTCAATCAAATCATCTGCATCCACTACAGTTCCTTCTCTGGATTTCATTTTACCATGAGGCAATTCAACCATACCATAAGAAATATGATGAATCTTTTCAGACCAATCAAAACCGAGTTTTTTCAAGATAATCTTAAGCACATCGAAGTGATATATTTGCTCATTTCCTACCACATAAAGCATTACGGAAGGATGATAATCTTCATTTCTAAGTTGTGCTGTGCCAATATCTTGCGTCATATAAACTGAAGTACCATCAGCGCGGAGCAATAATTTCTGATCTAATCCTTCCTCAGTCAAATCGGCCCAAATAGCACCATCTTCACTTTGGTAAAGCACTTTATTTAAAAAGCCTTTTTCTACTATTTCTTTACCTAGCAAATAGGTTTCTGACTCATAATAAATTTTATCAAAATCGACTCCTAAGCGTTTGTAAGTAACATCAAAACCTTTATAAACCCAATCATTCATTGTTTTCCACAACTGGTAAACTTGAGGATTTCTCGCCTCCCAATCTACAAGCATTTGTTGCGCTTCAATAATAATGGGAGCCAGTTTTTTTGCTTCTGCCTCGGTTTTGCCCTCAGCCATTAGTTGGCTAATTTCTACTTTATATTCTTGATCAAACTTAACGTAATATTTACCAACCAAATGATCACCTTTTGTAGCAGCTGAATCTGGTGTTTCCTGATTACCATATCTTTGCCAAGCCAACATGGATTTGCAAATATGTATTCCACGGTCATTAACCAAGTTTACTTTTTTCACATTTTTTCCATCTGCTTTCAGAATTTCAGCAATCGAAAAACCCAAAAGATTGTTCCGAATATGACCTAAATGAAGTGGTTTGTTGGTATTTGGAGAGGAATACTCAATAACCACAGGATCAGAATTTTCGTCAGCTATTTTGAAACCATATTTACCTTGCTGATAAGCATCTTTCAGAAATTCAAGCCAGTAAGCATCTAATACTTCAATATTTAAAAATCCTTTAATGACATTAAAAGCAGACACTTGTTCCACATTTTCGACAATAAAAGCTCCTAATAACTCCGCTATTTCTTCAGGTTTTCTTTTGGCAAAACGCACAAATGGAAAAACATTGATGGTAAAATCACCAACAATTTCCTTTCTGGTTTGCTGTAATAAAACCTCATCCAGTGAGATTGCATACTGAAAATGAAACTCAAATGCATTTACTAATGCAACCTTAATATTTTGCTCTATACGATTCATCAATGCTTATAAATTTAGTCCGGGTATATTAGGCATAACGCCTTTGGCAACATCCTTCATTTCATCTTCATAAAGTATAGTTGCCTTTTCAATAGCTTTATTAACAGCAACTTGTAAAAGCTCTTCAACAGCTTCTTTATCGCCTTCGTCAAAAAGTTCCTGACTGATGTAAATTTGTTGAACGATTTTATGACCATTCACTACCACCTTAACTCTTCCTCCATCGGCTTGCCCATCTACTAAAATGGAATCCAATTTCATTTTAGAATCTTGCTGGGCTAACTTCAATTTACTTACTAGATCTCCGAACATGTCATGTTTATGTATTTAAATGGCTATTATTTTCTCGATTTTTTCGGCAGCTTTATAGATGTCGATTACTTCATCAGGGTTATCCATTCTTTGTTTAGCCGTAAAGCTAATATATTTAGAATTAGCGGATTCGCGATGAGTTATTTTCGCTGAAGGCTTGAATAATATTTTTAAATCGTTCAAATTATCGGCATTAAAAGGCACAATAAATTTAAACATATACTCGGTTGGCCAAGTGAAATCTTTCACTAAAATCTCTAATAAATTACTATAATCTCCTGTCTTATTCATGGCTTTAAAAATTGGCTGCAAAGGTCGGAAAAAAAACAGCTCATTTAGAATGAGATTTTTGGAAAGATAATATAGGAGTTTGTATTAAAGCTGCCTATACCTGCCCTCTCACCCTAATAACTGATGACATCCCATTATGTCCGTCACCCTCACTAATTTCAACTAATTTCTGTTCCATATTAAGATGAGAGAGCATGCTAAATTCCGATTGAAGTTCCTCTTGAGAATACAATAGATTTAAAACTGGAGGGCCACCAGTTCCCAATGCTAATTGCTTTTTTGAATATACTTCCATGATGATTTCAGCACCAGGTTTAAGGCAATTTGTCCATTTCGAAAAAATCGTTTCCCTTTGTTCAATTGGCAAGTGTGCGAAAATTAATCCTAAAGCATCAAATTGCACTGAATTACATTCAAAAACCTCATTACCAATAATTTCAAAACTGATATTCACCTTATATTTTTTTGCGAGTGCTATTGCTTTCTGTTGTCCAATTTCACTAAAATCATAAGCAAAAACCTCCCAGCCTAAAGTGGCCGCATAAACTGCGTTTCTCCCCTCGCCTTCCATGGGCAATAATATTTTACCAGGTTTCAGCTTTTGTAATTCGCTTTTAAAAAAGGCATTAGGTGCTTCTCCATAAAAATATGCATCTGAATTATATCTTTGGTTCCATTGTTCTTTCATTAGTAATTCTTTTAATTTAAAATAGTTAGGGCAGCAAAAGTAAATCAAAAATAATTGCCATGCGTTATTAGGTATTCTTATACAAATAAGATATTTTTGCAAGCCTATAATTTCTCAACATATAAGCTACAAAATCAACAATTAGTTATAAAAAATACTAAAAACAAATAACGATGAAACAATTTATAATACTATTTTTATTTTCAATTTTCATGGGAGGAAACTTATTGGCTGGCCCAGGGGATACTATTGTGGTTCAAACATTAACTTTTAGCGATATTACTAAACGTCGAGATATTTTTCAATTTCCTGACACAACGCACTCATACAGAAAAGTTTTGCTTTATTATACTCTGAAATGTGACCCTGCTACTACCCAAGACGGTTATGGTTGTGGAGAATGGGACTACTCAAGTTATAACTATATATATGACCATACAGGTCATATGGATTCAAACTCAATTCAACAATCCAACTTTGTTATTAATGGCACCTCACCGGACACATTATTATATGTATCCTCACCAACTTATACTTTCTATAAAAACTGGCAGTACTTTACCGTATATGATAATGTAATTAGCGAAACAAATTCTACAATTGGTACTGGTAGTAATGTGATTGACAAAACATTACAATCACAATTAAAAACTGCTAAATCTCAATATCTTTGGACGCAAAGCGAAATGTTATCTGCTGGATTAGTTGCTGGATCAATAGACAAAATCAAACTTAATATAAGTACTTTAGGCTCAAGTCTAGATTATCTTACTGTTTCGATGAAACATAGCAGCTTAACTCAATTAAGCCCTAGCACTTACGAAACTAATTTGCAGAAAGTGTTTGAATACAACACCACCTTTGCAACAGCTGGAATAAATACTATTAATTTCACCTCTCCATTTATCTGGGATGGCGTTTCCAATATTGTTATAGAATTTAGTTATAATAATCCTTCAAGTGGTAGCAATCATGTGATTTTAGGCGATACAACAAGCTTAAATTCTGGAATCTATTCTACCAATATGGATTATTATTTATCATTTAATAACGCTGATTATGTTGAAGTTCCTACTTCATCATTGGCTAGCTTGGATAGTGCAATTACTGTTTCATTTTGGCAATATGGCGACCCCAACTTACAGCCTCAAAATGATTTCATTTTTCAAGGTGTAGACAACAATAATAATAGAGTTTTCAGTTCACATTTACCATGGGGTAATGGTAATGTATATTGGGATGCAGGTAACGATGGCGGCACTTATGACCGAATATTCAATAGTTGTGCGGCTATAGATTTCAAAGGAAAATGGAACCATTGGGCATTCACAAAAGATGTTAATACAGGCTCAATGAAAATATACATTAACGGTGCATTATGGTTTTCAGGAACTGGAAAAACCAAAGATATGTCTGGAATTACTAAATTTAAGATTGGCTCAAATACCGATGGATCTGTAAGTTATGATGGTTTTATCAATGATTTCAGAGTTTGGAACACCGCTTTAGACCAAGCTACAATTAGTGCTTGGATGAACAAAGATATTGATGCATCGCATCCTAATTATAATAACTTATTGGCTTATTATAAATTTGACGAAGAGTCTGGATTGATTACTAGCGATAGTTCTACAAACAATAATAATGCTGTACTATTTGGCCTTCCTGAAAGACAAGCGATGATCGGTTCAGACATATTTAGAAATTTGGAAGCTAGCAATCAAAGGCCTAATATTACAATGGTACAAGGGAATTATGTATCGCATTTAGATTCAGTTCTTGTAGTGGATTCAGTTATGAATAATGCCATCAGCGTATTAATTTATAATGATTCCACAATAGCACCTTTGGCCTCCGATACACTTTTGATTTGGCAGCAAGGTTATAGTTATGTTTATGAGAATGGAATTGTGATTGATTCTATTTATACTGCATCCTCAGATACACTAATTAATTACACTTTCACTTATTTTAGTGATCCGTATGAAGTGATTAATCGATATGAAATAGGACGATATATTACTCCTTATGGAATTAATTTAGATTTGGGTGCTGCAGGATTCCGTTGGGTATACGACATTACAGATTATGCTCATTTCTTACATGACAACGTCGATTTTCAAGCAGGAAGTCAATCTGAACTAATTGATTGTAAATTTATTATGATAGAAGGAGCTCCAGCTAGAGAATTGGTTCAAATAGATAGAATTTGGGGAGTTAATAGAGATCATTTGTACAAGAATTTGGCAAATAATACAGATTTATTTGCAACTACAATTAAGAAACATTTAAACTCATCAAGCTATCAAGTAAAAACTAGAATTACGGGACATGGTCATAATAGTACAAATGGCAATTATCCTCATTGTTGTGAGTGGAAAGATAATACCCACTACTTATATGTTGACAACACACTGGTTGATTCTTGGCATATTTTCTTAGATCATGATTGTGCTTTAAATCCAGTTTTTCCACAAGGAGGAACTTGGCCAGGAGCACGTGAGGGATGGTGCCCTGGAGATGTGGTGAAAGATATTGATTTTGAAGTAACTAGCTTCACAACTGGAGATTCTATTACTGTTGATTATGATATAACCGATGTTCCAGCTAATAATGTAGGAATGGGTAACGGGAGATATTTGATGGCCATGCACTTGATGCAATATGGGCCAACAAATTACGCATTGGATGCTGAAATATACGATGTTATAACTCCTAATAATTGGAAATATTACTCTCGAAAAAACCCAGTATGTTCTGATCCAAAAATTATTATTCGCAACTCTGGAAGTACTCCGCTTACTTCACTTAAAATAACTTATGGAGTTTCTGGAGGAACGAACAAAGTTTATAACTGGACAGGAAACTTAGGTTTTATGGAAAAAGCAGAAGTGAATTTACCTGTGGATTTAGGAAGTTTTTGGGTTGGTGATGGTGATAATATTTTCACTGCAACCGTAAGTAATCCCAACGGAGGACAAGATGCAAACAGTCTGAACGATAACTTTCATTCTCCATTTACTTTGCCTGATATTTATTCTGAGAATTTTATTATAGTATTAAGAACCAATAATATACCTTCAGATAATAGATATGAGATTAAAGATATAGCAGGTAATGTAGTTTTGTCGAGAAATAATTTCACTGCCTCCACTTTCTATTATGATACACTTAACTTGCCACAAGGATGCTATGAATTATCATTTTATGATGATGGTGACGACGGATTATCTTATTGGGCATATTCTGCACAAGGAACTGGATATTTAAGATTAAAGAATGCTAGTGGCACATATCTTAAACTTTTTGAAAGCGAATTTGGAAACTCAATTCATTATGCATTCACCATCGGAAATATTGACCATATCAATAAAACGACTACTAATCAAGATATTTTGGTATTTCCAAACCCATCAAATGGAGTGTTTACTTTAGACATGGTTGGGATAGAAGGCGAAACCAAGATTGAAATCTCGAACTCCATGGGTGCTATAATTAGCTCCAAGACAGTGAATATCAATAACTCTTTTTCTGAAGAGATTGATTTAAGAAATAGAGCTAAAGGAATTTACTTTATCAAAATAACTAACGGAGAAAAAACTACTATAAAGAAGTTGATTACTCAATAGTTACTATAATCAAAGGCTAATAAAACTATGTTAAAAGCATGGTTTTATTAGCCTTAAAACTTAAAATAAGTAGTTTTAAAACAGCAAATCGATTTTCGACAATAAAGTTTCCCAGAGATACTTTTTCTTTTCTTCTTTGCAATGCTTTCTGAAAGATTCTTCTCTGTTTTCTTGGTAGAAATCGATAATTGCATCGGCAATGGCCAAGGGCTCAACCTCTACAACATAACCCGCTTTTAGGTGGGGAACAATCTCAGGAAGTCCACCCACTTTAGTAACTACCATGGGCTTTTCGAAATGATAGGCAATTTGTGTTACACCACTTTGCGTAGCCGTTTTATAAGGCTGCACAACTAAATCGGCAGCATTAAAATAATATCCAACACGGCTATCGGGAATAAATTCAGTAGCCAAAATAAGTTGATTTTCAAGCTGATGCTCGGCAATAATATCGCGATAAACTTGCTCATCAGTATAAAATTCGCCAGCAATTATAAGTTTAATATTTGCTTTACGAATACGCTCATCAGCCATCGCTAAGAGCAATAAATCAAGGCCTTTATAATCTCTTATAAAGCCGAAAAATAAAAGGTAAGAAACGTCAATATCTAAATTTAGCTCCGCTTTAGCAGCAGCTTTTGGCATCAAATCTCCAAAATTATCATAAACGGGATGCGGGGTAAAAATCTTTGGTTTTTTGCTATCAAAAGTTTCTAAATCATCCAATACAGCTTGCGACATGCAGATGAATCCATCGACAGATTTGACAAAATATTGAGCTAGAAACCGATCACCAGGACGATTTTCGTGGGGAATAATATTATCAATAATACTGACTACTTTAGTGAATTTATTTCCTTTTGCAATGCGTGCAACCGTTCCCAAAGAAGGCCCCATAAAAGGAATCCAGAATTTGGTAATCAGTAAATCGGGCTTCATTTTCTTAATCTTCAAACCTAATTTAATCCATGATAGTGGATTTACAGAATTCAATACTACTTCAATATCGAGATCGCTGGGAGCGGCTTCGTCAGAGTATTGGGTTTTACCAGGAAAGAGAAAATTAGGATATTGTAGGCTAAATGTAAATATTTTAACTTGATAACCAGCTTGTTGATAAGCCTTTGCTAAGCGCTCATTATAATTGGCCAAACCACCACGAAGCGGAAAAGCACTACCTACAATTACTACGCTTTTATCGGAGGAGTTTATCATCTATTCCAGAAGTTTCCTGTATATGGTAATCGTTGCGAATGGCAGAATTACGAGCGATTAGTTCACCCAAAAAGCCTGAAACGAATAAGGTTGTTCCCATCATCATGCACAACAGTGCCAAGAAGAAAATAGGTCGCTCTGTCATGTGAAACTGGCTCATATAGAATTTAGCAAAAGCTAACCATGTGGCAATTCCAAATCCTATCATAAACAGTAATGTGCCTAAAGTGCCAAAAAGGTGCATTGGCTTTTTTCCGAATTTGGAAATAAAAGTAATAGAAAGCAAATCTAGAAACCCGTTAATAAAGCGCTCTAGCCCAAATTTAGAATAACCATAAGGACGCTTTCTATGTTCTACAACCTTTTCGCCAATATTGGAAAAGCCTGCCCATTTGGCCATTGCAGGAATATAACGGTGCATTTCACCATAAACTTCAACCGATTTAATGACATCTTTACGATACGATTTCAATCCACAATTCATATCATGCAATTTCGTACCGGTCATTTTTCGAGTTGCAGCATTATATAGTTTGGTCGGTATAGTTTTAGAAATAGGGTCATGGCGTTTCTTTTTCCAGCCAGAAACCAAATCAAAACCATCCTCAACTATCATACGATATAATTCAGGAATTTCGTTTGGACTATCCTGCAAATCAGCATCCATGGTAATAATTACATCTCCCTGAGCCACATGAAAGCCACGATTTAGAGCTGCAGACTTACCATAATTTCTACGGAATTTAATTCCTTTTACATGAGGATTTGTTTCAGTAAAATTGGAAATAATATTCCATGACTTGTCTTTGCTACCATCATCGATGTAAATAATTTCATAAGAAAAATTATTTTCATCCATCACTTTCACAATCCAGTCATTTAACTCTGGTAAGGATTCTTCTTCGTTAAAAGTAGATATTACAATTGAAATTTGCATAAATTAATCTTCAAAAATTTGAACTTCTTTTTTAACAAAAATAGCTACTACTAAAGACAAGATTGTACCGAAAAACAAACTGCCAAAAAATGCGAATAAAGATAATATGCCAGGAGCCATAAACATTTCTTGAATTTTCATCGCTTGGTCAATCTGGTCACCTTCAAGACCTTGCTCATAAAGTTTCTCTGCAGCTTGCTCTTTCATTACATCAATCATTGTTGGATCCAAATAACTAAATAATACAAAAGTATAAATAACGGTAACCGCTGCTCCAATTAAAGATATAAAAAACATAAAACTAAAAGCTTGACCGTAACTCAAATTCCCACCCAAGCTATTCTCTCTATATTCTTTGGTATAATAATGATAAAGGAAAGCTAATATCAACCATGTGGCGTATCCAAATTTTTGTTGAACTTGCAAATCTTCAATCAATACCCATAATATCAATGAAATAGCAACTGAAATCGCTGAAATAATTAATCCTGGTTTTAATGCTAATTTAAAAGCACTTTCTGAATTTTCCATGGTATAATATTTTTAAAGTTAGGGCAGCAAAGATAAAAAAAATACTTCTGAATTTTGGAGGAAATCCAAAATCTACCAGATGTTTTATCTCTTGGCTTTGATATTCAAAAAAGACTCATGAAGCTTAATCACTTCTGGCAATACCATAGTCCCTTCTGCATTATTAATTGTATAATTAGATTTATCGGACCTTTGCTCATCAGTCCATTGATTATTGATGCGTGCTAAAACCAGCTCTTCTCCTACACCATCTCGCTTCATAACTCTTTGTATGCGTTGATTTTGTGGAGCGGAAATATTGATTATTTGATCTACTTTGGAATTAAAACCAGCTTCAAACAAAATTGCGGCTTCCATAATAACATATCGAAAACCTTTGATTTCTTGTTTTAGAGACCAATTTGCAAATGCTTCCATTAATCGTGGATGAATTGTTTGATTTAATTGCATGAGATCCTTAGTATTAGCAAAAACAATTTTGGCCAAATTTGCTCTTATAATATCACCCTGCTCATCCAAAATAGCATCACCAAATAGGGATTGCAAATCCTTTTTTACATCTTTATTTTGAAGGAATTTTTTGGCTTCATTATCAGCGTAAAAAACAGGAACTTGCAGCTTTTCAAAAATATGAGCAATGGTAGATTTTCCACTTCCAATTCCACCGGTAAGACCAATTTTTAGCATAATTTCGTCTTAATCTTGGATTAAATATTCAACACTTTCTGAGCTCATTTCTACAACCCCAATATTAGGCGGCTTACGATCTAATTGCAAAATCAACCTTTTTTGTACTAATAAATCTAGGCTATCCAATCGAGTTATAATAAAAAAAGAACTATCATTCAATAATTTATAATCCGAAAGCGCCATATTAAATGTCAATTTTATCTTGCTAGGGAATGTTTTAATTTTTATATTAGGCACATTAGATTGTACCTGTATAGGAACCCATCTAGTAAATTCAGAATACTTTTCGGTTTGTATTTTCACCTTCACCAAATTTGAATTAGAAGTAAGTAACTCATCATCTAAACGCAATGTTATATCTCGTTCAACATCAGTATTCAAATCATTTAAAAATAAGCTATCTGTGCTAATAAAGGTGAGCTTATTCATAGTTAATGCGGGTCCACTTACAGAAATAAATGGTGGATCAATTTGCGTTTCACCATATTGCATAAATCCTTCATTAAATTTAAACTTTGCACATAATTTTACTGGAAGATTTTTAGTCACCAAGCTATCAAAGATGAAATAAATAGAATCGGGTTTAAAATCCTTACCAATATCATCTACTTTTAACTGGTCTAAAATTTCAAATCGGAAATTTCGTGTAGAAACCGAGGCCACAAAGCGATTGTATTTTGTTCGTTTTAATTGAAGCTTACTCACGTCAATTTCAACGGATCTAAGGTCTTTTAGTGTAGCAGATAACAATTCGTAGCCTTGGGCTTTAGCTTTTACAGATATAAAAACAGGTGGTTTGTTGACCAATATCATACCAGATGGAAAACTATTATAAACCACAGGAATATCTATATTCTCATCATAATCAGTACTTAAACTCATCATCAACCAAATAAAAGAAGCGATAACGACACTGATGCCATAAATTTTAAAGTTTATTTTGGATAATAAAAACCTTAAACTACCAACCATTTTATAAAATGTATTTTGCATGAAACAAAAGTAGGTAAATTCAATTACATGGAAGATAAATAATGGATTAATTTCTAGCGAAGAAAAGAGCTAAAACAGTTGACAGAGATTGCTTCGTCCTTCCTTCTTACAAAGGCAAGACTGCAAAAGCCCTAATGCGTATCATTGGATTTTTCGTATATTTAATATTGGAAACAATCCTTAACGAATCAATTGTACTGTACCTTTGAGCACATAAGGCTCAATATATAGTTCTTGGATAAAAACAATATAAGTGTATACATCTGAAGAAACAGGAACGCCATTAATATTTCCATCCCAAAATTTCATAGGATCTTCTGTATAGAATATTTCGCGACCCCAACGATCATATATATGAAGCTTATAATATTGGACCGCTTCAAAAGCCCCAGAAACACCAAAACCATCATTCAATCCATCTCCATCAGGGGTAAATGCACTCGGGAAATAAAAATAATTACAACGTTTAACATATACTGTCACGCTTGTATCGTGCGAACAATGTGTTGCATTAGAAATATTGGTTACGGTTAGTGTATATGTATTATTAGTAACAGGATGCACATTAATATTTTGAGAATAGCTTCCAATACTCCATTCATATATATCTCCACCGCTTCCACTTAATGTTGTTGTATTTCCCATACAAATTGAATCATTCATGGAAAATATTTCGGCTGTTGGTACAGACAAAACATCCACTTCAATTTGGCCAGTATTTTCACAAGCGTTAGAATCTGATATAAACACATCATAAACTGTCAAGGTTGAAGGCGAAACCCAAGTTGAATTTGAATGAGAGCCTGTGCTCCAAATAAAATTATAATCCCCTGACGCTCTTAATTTTGCTGAAGAACCTAAGCAGATAATAGTATCGGGGCTAAGTTGAACGATTGGAAGCGGATGAATAACAGCAGTTGTTGCATCGGTAACTTCACAACCTAAACTATCGGTAACCACAACTGTATATAAGGCCGTAGCTGACGGAGATACGCCAATTTGCTGAGTCTGTTCACCGTTATCCCACAAATAAGTGTAGTTGGCCGTATCTACTACCGAAATATATGCAGTATCACCAAGACAAGCTTCTCCACCTTGCATTTGAAAAACAGGGCTTGACATATAGACTACCATTTCAGAGGTAGTATCGTTATTACATAAATCAGTAGCTTTTAAGGAATAAGTGGTGGTGACACCAGGACTAACCAGAATTGTAGATGAGGTATCACCAGTGCTCCACAAATAAGTATATGGAGCATAGCCACCAATAGTTGAGCTCGTTATATTAACTGAACCAACATCACATATAACGGTATCACCAGGCAAAGTAATAACTGGACTTGAATTGTCTTTTATATAAATACGCACTGTTTCATAAGAACATGGAGAAGTACTAACCATTAAATCTATATATTCTGTGGGCTCAACTAGATTATCTAATATGGCATGAATAATCAGATTTATGGAATCTAATCCAGCAGGAATAATAACAAAATTAGGAATTAAATCATAGTCTACACCATTTGTTGCGGTTCCTGAAGGAAAATAATTTACATAAGTAGGTGTAGATCTAGGAGTTGGAATTCTAAAAGTAACAATAGCATCATTACAACCCTCTACAGCAGTAGTATCAATTAAATTTGATGTAGATTTATCCACAATAACAGCGTTACTCATAAAGCTATTGGCTTTAAAGAAAACACCAGAATCATAAATAGCATCTGAAGCATCTCCAATGGCAATTTTAATATGATAAGTTACACATGGAATTACCTTAAGCCAAGCAGTTAAAACTGTTGTAAAGCCATCTAATTTAGTAAATGTACCGGAGGCATTGTTGACATAATAATTTGAGTTTAAATTTCCGTTTACATTATTAATCGTAATGGGAGTATTTGTACCTGGAATTAAAGCCACGTTTACATCCGAATATGAGCCTCCAAAAGGATTGAGACCACTTACAAAAAATCCAAATACATCGTTGATACTATTCACAAACTCTGGGTATTCTTCCGAACCAAATACATATTGAAATTTCAAAGTATCAGAAACAGGAATAAAATCAAATTCAAGAACTGTAGCATCATTAATAGATTGGGTAATTAATGCTGCCAAAAGCGAATATGAACCTCCTCCTACATTTGTAGAGCAAAAAGCAGAACCAAACCCAGGCAATTGAGTTACATTTCCTGTTGACATTACTAAACCATTATTGAATCCTAAATTACCCGTTGTGGTACCAGAGGTAAAAGTCCCGATACTTTGTGTTGAACCTGAATAAGTGACATTGCTTACCGTAATACCTGGTCCAACTAGATTATTCTGAACCCATTGCGCTACAGTACCAGTTTGACTTATTATCAATTGGCCAAAAAATGGTATGGCAATAATGATAAAGGAAATTATAATGACCAGTCTTTTCATGGATGATATTTTAAATAATTCTAGCAGCTATTTATAAAATAATTATGGATATAAAATGATTTCAAATATAGAATTACATCCGTAGAATAAAAAACAAAATTACAAAAAATCAGCGATATTCTGTAAAATACTAACATGTCATAGACTAGAAAGCTCACCTAAAAGTTGCCTTGGAATTAAAATCCCCAAGTATTGAAAAAAAAATTATCTTAGTCAACTAAATTTTCAAAAATAAAGACGTATGAATAAAGCAGTTAAGTATTTGAATGACAATAAAGATAAGTTCTTAAACGAACTTTTTGATGCTATTAGAATCCCATCCATCAGCTCATTAAAATTTCACAAACCAGATATGCAGCGTATGGCTGAAGCATTGCAAAAAGCATTATTAGCCGCTGGAGTGGACAAAGCCGAAATTATACCCTCTGAAGGGAATCCGGTAGTTTATGCTGAAAAGATTATTGACCCAAGTAAACCAACTATCTTAATTTATGGCCATTATGACGTAATGCCTGTTGACCCAATTGAATTGTGGACAAGTCCACCATTTGAGCCAGAGGTAAGAGATGGTAAAATATTTGCCCGTGGAGCAGACGATGACAAAGGACAATCATTTATGCATATTAAAGCTTTTGAAGCCTTAGTAGCGGCAGATCAACTTAAGCTAAATGTTAAGTTTATGATTGAAGGAGAGGAAGAAATTGGATCTCCAAGCTTAGAAAAATGGTGTGTTGATCATAAAGAAATGTTAAAAGCTGACACTATTTTAGTATCAGATACGGGCATGATTGCACAGGATATACCTTCCATCACAACAGGGTTGAGAGGATTGACTTATGTAGAAGTAAAAGTAACTGGACCAAACCGGGATTTACATTCTGGTATTTTTGGAGGTGCTGTAGCTAATCCAGCTAATGAATTGGCTAAAATAATTGCATCTTTAACCGATGATGATAATCGCATTACTATTCCCGGATTTTATGACGATGTTTTGATTGTTAGTGACGCAGAACGTGCCGAAATGGCCAAAGCACCATTTAATCTTGAAGAATATAAAAAGTCATTAGCAGTAGAAGCAGTTTCTGGCGAAAAAGGATATTCAACCAACGAACGCACCGGAATTCGTCCCTCTTTGGATGTAAATGGAATATGGAGCGGATATACTGGCGAAGGAGCAAAAACTGTTTTACCTTCAGAAGCATTTGCTAAAATTTCGATGCGATTGGTTCCCAATCAAGATAATGAAAAGATCAGCAGAATGGTGAAAGAGCATTTAGAAAGTATTGCTCCACCTTATATTAAAGTGGAAGTTACACCTCTACACGGAGGACAAGGTTATGTTTCGCCTATTGATATGCCAGCCTATAAAGCTGCCGAAAAAGCCTATACAAAAGCCTTTGGCAAGAAACCAGTTCCAACCAGATCTGGAGGAAGTATTCCAATTATTTCAACCTTTGAAAAAGTATTGGGCATCAAAACCATTTTAATGGGATTTGGCCTAGAATCTGATGCAATTCACTCACCCAATGAGAATTACCCACTATTCAATTTTTACAAAGGAATAGAAAGTATTATCTATTTCTATGAATTTTTTGAAGAGGAAATGGGGAAATAAGTTTTGGATTGGAGTAAATTAACACCGATTTTTAGATAAAGAAAAAGGAGCTTTTTACGCTCCTTTTTCTTTATCTATAATCGATATCATGCATGAATGAAAAAACAGGAAAATGCTTAATTTTCCAGTATTGCGTATTTAAACTCTCCTTAGTTTACTAGAAGAAAACAGGTGTCGAAAATTACAATTTCACTAGAAGCGTAATAACATCCATAGGAACCAAAATTAAACTATCATTTAACTTTCGTAAATGATCTCCATTTAAATCACAATTAAATACTTCTGACGGGGTCTTTTTCCAAGTCAAAGTTTCCGATGCTGAACCAGCATTAAATATTCTAATAAGATATAAGCCATCCTCTTTTTGAGGGACAACAGACTGAATGATAATATTTTCATTATCAAGAGCTAGGTCAAATACTTTAGGCTTAACAACATTATTAACAGGAATAACAACCAAAGGCTCTTGAACTTCTAATGCGCGCTTTTCCGAAAATGCTGGCGAATATGCTTCATGAAGATATATGCTATAATTGAACTTGATTTTCCCACCTTGCGCTGCTAAAAAATTCGTTTCCCAATAATTATTCATCACATATGATATGACAGTTTGCGAAGTCGGAAGTTCCTTTAGATATCCATAAGTCGTAGGGTCATTATAGATATCACCAACCTCTATCAAAGGCGCATCTTTGCTTATCCAAGTAAGTCCATATTCTTGATTAGAAATATCAACCCAATTTTCAATTGTTATAAAATTTCTGTTCGAGCCTTTTATCTGATCCTTATCTGACTGACAAACACCGTATGCTAAATCGTATCGTAGAATTCCATTTGGAACATTAAAAGGAAACGCAAAATGGACCGCCTCTTGCTGATAAATTTCTTTTTTATCGATTTCATTCACAATATCAATTCTTTCAATTCCATTATATAGCTTATACGTGGTGGATAATTCATTGCATCCTTTGATGTTTTTATATATCACTTTTATCGAAATCATCACTGCTCCAATATCTTCCACAATAATAGTTGCATCACTCGCTTTTGTTTGATTTTCAGCATGTCTTCCCTCAACATAAATATATTCATTCAGTCCTGCAAACTTACCATTCGAAACCAAGTTTAAGTTTTTCTTTTTCCAAAGAAGCTCTTTTACAACACCACTATTCTTCTCAAGAATTAGTTTAAAATAATCACTCTCAATAGTCTCATTATTACTTTCTAGAGTCACCTTATTTTCAATAATATGAGCAAAAAGCTGACATCTTTTTGATGAAAATCCTGGAATACTTTCAGAAATAAATATCAAACTGCCATCTTTTAGTTTCTGGGATTTGATCAAATTACCATTCTCATCTTTTATTGAATTATAATTCTTTGCGTGTATTGCTGGAATTTTAACAACATCAGTAACCGGCCACGAATGAGAGTTAATTATATCATAATAATCACTTTCTATTTTGAATCTGTTTTTCAGCGCATTTTGCTTTAATTCCTTAGCTATTTTCATTCCATCCACTGCAAATGCTTGTTTAATAGCCCATTGTTGTTTAGTAAAATCGGACTGTGGCGCACTTATCGAATTCCATGATCCCCAAGTGTGCTCGTTAAAAAGCATCACTTTCTGCCAAGCATTATCAAACTCTGACTTTGAATATTTTACATGGTTCATAGCCATAAGAGTTTGAGCTTGAGAAATTATATGTGCACTTTCTCTATTAATTGAAGTTTCATGAGCCGAAGATGCCGCCCCATCTTCCCAATATCCAGTAAAGTCGCCATTAACTACAGGTAAAACTTCTTTATAAGTTTCCTCAAATGCAGAAAAAGCAGCTGAAGTAGTTGAAATTACAAGTTTGGGACTTATGTATCTTTCATTCCAGTTTTTTACTTTTTCAGATAACATAACATCTGGAGGTCCATTATCTGAGCCAATATTATATCGTAAAATAACTTTTTCATAGGGATATTCTTTGTCTCTCAACTCATTCATATAGGTTAATAGAATTTCCTCATCTAGCTTATTTACAATGTTTTCAGCACCCAATCCTGTATGAAAACTTGAATATCCTTTTGCATGAATCCATGTTAGCACCTTTTCCTTTCCCGAAGCAGATTGCCAATAAAATGGTTTATCGCCCCATTCTTCGATGGTGTATCCTATCCGATGAAAAGTATTTGTTCCCAGCGAAAGATACTTTACACCACTTTGACTAAGGGCGGGAACAATTCCCCACGACCAACCAGGTATATCGCTTATCATAGCTGCAGTTAACTCAACACTACATTCTTTTGCAATCTCCCTTGCCGATGACATTAAATACATCAATTCTTCGGAAGAGCACAAGCCAGTTAACTCATTACCATAAAACGCATCTAGCTCAATCCAATTTTTTTGAATGGCAATTTTTAAACGGTCTTTTTGTTCTGGATTACACTTTTTCCAATAACTATCGAGAGCCCACATCACCTCAATATTCCACTTAAATTGCGCTTCTTTTGGATAAGAAAGAGAACTTTCTGCAAGCGAAATACATTGCTCAATATATCCCCATTGCTTCTCCTCCACTTCAGTTTGAATATGTGTAAAACCGATATCAACATGAGAATGATGAATCAAGTATATGGTCATTTGCTTTATAGGTTTAATCGTAATTTCTCCTTCATCAAGTATTTTACCATCAACACTTACAGCATAAGAAAGCGTTTTTTCAGATGTATCAGCATCAAAAGTAACAAAAGACCTATTATAACCATAATTTAGACTTTGAAATATTCTTTGATTGCCAAGTTGAATCTCGGCCTTTGCTCCTTCTTTATAATATACAATCTCCAATTTAACAACTCTTTCATTATTTTTACTTCCCTTTCGAATTGCATTTTCAGCTTGTATTTTAAATCTCTCTATTGTTTTATATTTATAAATCATAAACCAGGTACTACTTCCAGCACTTTCTCCAATGATTTTAAACTTTGCAGCCATACCTTTCTCTATCAAATTTACTGGTATTCTGATGGTTACATATCCTATTAAATCGCCATACTTATCAACTTGAGTGGCATTAAAATTAAAAAGCGAACCCTCTTCCCCTTCAATCTGAATTGACTTATTCAAAGTATCATTTGGAGAAAATATGGTGAAAATAGTGCGATTATTTACCTGAATAGTCCAACTATGAGGGTCTTGCGGATTCACATCTATAGCCATCATTAGATTGAAATTCACAAACTGTTCTTGTAAATCTTGTGGAATAATACTCGATTCCCACTCAATGTAATTTTCTATTGATTCGGAACGAACTAAAAGTGCTTCACCAGCATCCTCTTGCGGAGAATGATAAGTTATACTTCCTCCTTTTATTGACCTTTCATAACCTGGAATAAAATTATTCTGAGCAAAAGCTATCATTGTTATGATTGATAATAATGTAGTTAATAAGTATTTCATAGTAATTATTATTTGTTTGATGCTTATTAAAAAAAATAAAAATTTACAAACTATCCAAAAAGAAAGCATTCTCAAATCTCATTTTTTCTAGCTCTAATTTATTAGACTCATAAATTTAAATTTCAAATTAAAACCTTAATACTAGTAGTGAAACAAATAACCCACTTTCATTTGTGAATTCAAAACTTCCTTAGTCAATTGAGTTTTAATAAAAATATGATACTCCTGATTTGGCAATAAGTCAAAGTAATTATCTTCCAAAATGGCATCGGTGTACATTAAACTAATCATTATATTTTTGGTTAAATAATTAGACTTAAGATACATGATATAGCCATCTTGAACCTGCTCTAGGCGAATATTAATATTAGGCGGAGTTAACTGTAAGTTTTTAGGTTTTGTAAAATAATGGCAAATAGTATTCAAATTATTATCATCCCCAAATTTGGCAGCAAAAACCACAGAATCTGGCGACACTCCATTCAGTAAATCTTTTATTGGAATTTTATAAACCATTATAGAGCTATTTGCTTCAATGTCAATCCGTAATGTTTTTTCATAAATAACTTGTCCTCGAAAACTCAAAAGCTGCAAATTAATACTTCTACGAACATCTTTCAGTGAGTCTGAAACGACATAAACCATGAGGTTTTCGTTTTCCTCAGTGACTGATATAGCTATGTTTCTATAGGCTTTTTTTACCCGATATTGCATAGCTTTCCAACGTCCATAATAATCAATGCCAGACCATGAAACTACAGGCCAGCAATCGTTCATCTGCCAATATAAAGTTCCCATACAATAGGGCTTAGCTCTCCGATGTGCCTCAATGGCCATAACCATTCCGTCGGCTTGCAATATTTGACTTTTATAAATTAAATCTTCTAAATTATAAGCTGGTATATAATCTCTCTCCAAATAAGTATTAATCGTTTGATAACCAGTTGGATGTTTCTGATGACTTAGCATACTTGGTGAATCTTTAATAAGTTGCGTATTTGGAGCAAACGCCATGATTGTATGCATATCAGGCAAGGCTTGAAATCCATATTCAGACATAAATCTACCCACTTTTTTCTGGTACACTTCAAAAGGTTCCATGCCCCACCAAACTCCCCAATAATGAGAATCACCTCTCAGTAAACTCTCCTTGCGACCCCAACCTATTGAGGGTGAAGATGGCCAGTAATATCGTTGCGCATCTTCTTGGTGAACTATAGAATCCAAAACCTGCTGAAAAAGACGCTGGTAATTTTGCCAAATTTCGGCAGAATCTGTTTTAGAATATTGAAATTGTTTTTGCCAACCCCAATTATGCCATGCTTCCGAGACCTCATTATTTCCACACCAAAGTGCAATGGATGGATGATTACGTAAACGTTTTACATTGTCAATTGCCTCATTTGTAACGTTCTCTATAAAATGCACATCCCCAGGATACATTGCCCCAGCAAACATAAAATCTTGCCAAATCATCAATCCTTTTTCATCGCAAACTTGATAAAAAGTGTCACTTTCGTAAATTCCTCCACCCCAAACCCTGAGCATATTCATGTTTGACTTTACAGCATCGCCTACAATGCGCTCATAATCTGATTTATGCACCTCCGTAGGAAAAAAATTAGCAGGAATATAATTAGAACCTTTAGCAAAAATCGGTACACCATTCAACTCAAAATAAAAACTCGCCCCAAGACTATCCTCTTTTTGAATAAGCTTTATGGTTCTTAAGCCCACGGCAAGCTCTCGCCTCTCAAATCTTTGTTTTTCATCGGCAAAACTAAAAAACAAATGATATAAATAGGCCTCACCCATTCCGTTGCACCACCATAGATTGGGATTTTTTATTTGGAAGTTGATTTTAAGCTCATTTTGCCCTTTGATTATTTGAAATTCGTTCTTTGTTATTTTTGAAAATTCCAGAGCTGAAACCTGAGTTAAAAGTTTATAATCTCCGTCAGAATTTATTTGAATTACTGCAGTTAATTCAGCTAAATGTTCAGTGAGTTGGTTTTGAACAATTTGAATATTTTCTATTTTATAATAATCCCAAGCTTTTAAACTGATGTTTTTCCAAATGCCACATGTCAAAAATCGCGGCCCCCAATCCCAACCAAATTGATATTGAGCTTTTCTGACTACAGCACGTTCCTGTTCTGGCAAAGTGTAATTTGTTTTAGCCACTTGCATTTTGGCTAAATCGCCAATTGGTAAAAACGAAATTCGCAAAATATTTTTCCCAATTCTTAGATTAGATTTCACATCTACCCACCAATCTCGAAACATATTATCAGCTGTAAGAATCAGTGAATCATTTAAATAAACCTTAGCATAAGTATCTAATCCTTCTAAATTTAATTCCAGATGTGACTTTTCTAATAATAATTCATCAACCTCAAATGCGCATTGGTAATTCCAAGTTTGCAATCCAATCCATTGCAAATCTTTCTCATTATCTGCATAAAAAGGATCTTCAATCAACTGATTTCTAAATAAATCGCTATGAATATTACCTGGAACTTTTGCAGGATAAGTTTTGCCAGAATGTTCAAAAGTCCATTGTTCACTCAGATTGATGGTATTTACAAACTGACCAAAAAGTGGCCAACTGATTACAAATGCAAATATGAGGGTTAGAAATTTCAAATCGACTAAGAATTATAAGTTTTTACAAATTGTTGAATTACATCAGCGTCAAGACCTTGAATATCAAATTCGCCAAAAGAAAATACGCCGCCCATTTTTACTTTTTCATTATGAAAATTCATAGCACTAGGATAAATTGCACGCCCAGACGTATGAAATTCTCGAGATCCAGTCTTTTCGATCAATTCACAAATATTACTAGAACGAACACCTCCGCCAGGCATAATAATAATTCTATTATTGGCTTTTTCCACCAATTCAGAGATTAGCTCCGCTCCTGCTATCGCTGTAGATTCTTGTCCTGAAGTGAGAATTCTATCAAAACCACAATCGATAATATCTTCCAAAGACTGCAAGGGATTATTGGCCATATCAAATGCCCGATGAAATGTCACAGTCATTGGTTTGGCAATATCTACCAATTGTTTGCAACGAGCTTTATCAACGCTTCCATCTTGTTTTAAAATGCCGAAAACGACTCCATCAACGCCGCTGGTTTTGCAAAATTCAATATCTGCTTTCATCATTTCGAACTCCAAATCGGAATACAAAAAGTCAGAGCCACGTGGGCGAATCATCACATTTAAATCAATATGGAGATTTTTTCTTGCCAAAATAATGGCGCCAATACTAGGCGTAGTGCCACCTTCCGCCATATTATCGCATAATTCCACACGATGAGCACCCCCTTTTTGAGCAGCAATTGCAGACTCAACTGTAAACACAACAACTTCGGTAACTATCTTATCTTTTGCAATTTGCATATATTTTTATTTAATTTGAATTTCATCAATAAACAGCCAAGCTTCATGGCCCGCGCCAGGCTTATGCTCAGGAATAATACCAGCATTTTTAGCGATAATTTTTACAAACCGAGCTTTTACTGGAGAAAAATTAAATGTCGCAAATCGTTTTGAGCTTAGCATCTTATCAGTATTCATTTTCTTGATTGAAGTATAATTCTCACCATCATTAGAAATTAATATTTCAACCGATTGAGGAGGGTAAATCCAACTTGTTTCAGCCAATAAAAAACCCATTGTCAATTTCGAGATTTCCTCTTCTTTCTCCAAATCAACTGTAGCGACTAGGTCATCACCAGAAAAGCCCAACCATTCTTTTCCGTACCAAGGAATACGTGCTACAATACCATCAACAAGGGTAAAAGCTCCGCCAGTATTATAACTTGGAGTATTCTTTAGCGTCACATTTTTGCCAGTAGATTTAGAGATTTCAAAGGACTGAGTATAAACAGAACTTTGAATGGAATCATGAAGGAAAGCAGCAGCATTGACCACCGTATTACTCTTAATATCAATGCTTTTACCGTATTGGAGAACCTCTGAATCACGATTAAGCCAAAATCGAATGTCGGTATTGGGAAATGCGGAAGTGAAATCAATTTTAACGCCATCTGGAATAGGTTGCACCAAAGCACTGACTTCGTAAATGGCTTTGGAATAATTGGCCCCTATCCTATCCAATAGGGTAAAATTGGACTCCACACGTTGGAGAAAATCATCATAATTTTTATTTTCTGAGCCGCTCCAAAGCACTTCAGACAAGGCCAACATCCTTGGGAAAATCATATATTCAATATGCTTAAAATTAGGCATATACTCAGTCCAAACATTGGCTTGGGCACCCAAAACGAAATTCCTTTCAGCTTGATTTAATTTATCAGGGATGGGTTGATATTCATACACTTTTTTCAAAGTGGTATAGCCACCAATGGCATGCGGTTCGGTGAGTGGACTACCTTGGTAATGGTCAAAATAACAGTGAGAACCAGGTGACATCACTACGGGATGACCCATTTGAGCAGCCTCAATTCCGCCTTCGGTTCCGCGCCACGACATCACTGCCGCATTGGCCGCCAATCCACCCTCCAAAATTTCATCCCAACCAATTAACGTTCTCCCTCTGGCATTGATAACAGTCTCAGCTCTTGAAATAAAATAGCTTTGTAAAGCCAGTTCATCAGGTAGACCTTCGCGCTCAATCACTGCTTGACAAGCATCACAATTTTTCCAGCGGGTTTTGGGACATTCATCACCACCTACATGGATATACTGCCCAGGGAATAAGTCCATCACCTCATTCAATACATCCGCTATAAAAACAAAAGTTTCCTCTTTGGCACAAAACACATCATCAAAAACGCCCCAC